>Ga0172381_10001498_pt1 | contig 27187 bp, 54 predicted proteins | sample Leawel6488metaG_FD_119754 | JGI IMG/M metagenome (GOLD analysis project Ga0172381, IMG submission 119754) | Leachate microbial communities from a municipal landfill in Southern Ontario, Canada - Leachate well 64-88 metaG | ecosystem: Engineered > Solid waste > Landfill > Unclassified | place... | reverse complement strand
TTTAAATAGAGCAATTAAACTAATTAAAGCTAAACAAATTAAAATATATTCCATTATAATTGGATATAAAATTATTAGATTTGAATGAACTAATTTACAAGGTAAATCTTCTCTACAAGTATCTTCTGAAAATACTTCGTACAAGATTGATTTATCTATTAATTGATAATTTCCTATTGCTAATAAGATAAATAAGATTAATCCAAGTAATGGAAGTAAACTTATCTTTGGGATGTGATAATAATCAGATTCGTGTTTTGTGATTGATTTTTGTGTTTCCATTTTTTTGTGTTTATAAATTTACCATTTCAAATATTAATTTGAATTTATCATTAGGGTTAAATCTTATTTCCTTTATACAATTCTTTCTCATTATGCTATTCAATTTTGAATTAATTTTATTTAATTCTTCTCTTTCTCTTTGTGTTATTATTTCCATTTTATTGTGTTTTGTTTATTTATTTATTTTATGGTAGGAATGGGATAGGATTACTTGGGTGAATGAAGTCATTACTTTCCTATCCCTACCACCTCATGGAAGAGTATGATTTGTGAGTGTGATGCAGGTGGAAAAAATCATCCTGCAATCCAAAGTTTTGGTTTTTTGATTATGCCTCCCTTATAAGACGGCATTACATTAATGGTATAACTTGATAACGTGTATCATCTTTTGTTGATCCGCTTCTTTTAACCTTAAACTTTTTTAGGTTTGGGTTATCTTCTAAGATAACTTTTAATTGCTGGATAACTGATACTGGCACACGATAACTTTCTCCATTAACGACAACAACTTTTTGCTTAATAGTTTTAATTTGTTTTGTTACTTTATCAGTAAACTCAAACTCATCATCTTCTATTTCTAAGTCTGTTGAAACTTCTGATAAGTCTGCAATATTCTTTGTTGTTGCGATAGGCTCATAACCTTTTGCATATTCGTTTATTTTTGACATGTTCATTTGACCTCCTTTGTATTGATATTATAAAATATCGTGATTGAATCTTTTGTCCTTATATTTATTACTTCTATATTTGAAATATCTTTTATCGAAGTCTTTAGTTTTATTCCAATTTGGTGATTTACATTTTGGGCACAGCGTCGGAATAATTCTAGGAACCCAAGTATGATTACAACGAGAACAAGTTAGTGTCGGTATTATTATTTCCATACTAAACTGAATATAAGTAAGTATATAAATGTTTGTATAGATTATCAATAACTAAATTTAAATATATGTTAAACATATTGAGATTGTGTTTCGTGTTTAGTAGGTAGTGGATAGGATAGTTTACATCTTTTTCTATCCTATCTATTACTGAGATTAGGTGTTCAACCTTAATCCCAAACCACAAGTTCCGCTCTAAAACTCGGCACGACTTGTGGTAAAAATTAAAAGATAAAACTTAAACAAACAATGCCTAAAGAATTTATAAGTTGTGTTAGAAAATTGAAGAAGAAATATAAACATGGTGAATATAATCCCTACGCTGTATGCAGAAAGTCTACAGGGTATTATGGAACAACCCATGACATTGGAATGATTCATCCTAAATCTAAAACAAAAATCTAATTATATTTTGATTTAATTTAATAATAGTAACGACAGATTTAAATATTAGTTCGATCTAGATAGTAAATGGAAATCGGAATTAAGGACAAATTGGAACGGTGGAAAATTCTTGCAGAGGTATTTCTTAAACAATCAAAGCGTGTTCTTATAAAAGATCTAAAAGATAATTGGTATTTTGCAGATATTCTTTTAGTCGGCGAAGATACTATTGAGTTCCAATGTTATGCTCCTACTCAAAGAGCTGGAGAAAAATATACTTTATACTGGGCCGAGGTTAAAGATTTTAAAGAGGTGAATGAAAAATGAATGAATCAGAAGTTGAAATTGTTTTATGGGATTGGTTAAAAACAAAATCTCAATTTGTTGAAGAGGTATATTTTAATAGAACTAATAATCTTGGATGGAAAATTTTTAAAGTTAAAGGTATACAAAAAAAGCCAGATCTTATCATTAAGATTAATGATGGATATGGAATTAAATATTATGCTGTTGAAGTGAAAAATGATGATAGTTCAATAAATATTTTAAATGCAAGTAAGATTATAGACTTGTATTTTATTAATTATATTAAGAGTGAAACACAATATTTTATTGATGATAAGGAAATTGAGATTAAAGGATTTTTAATTGCTTCACAAAGTTCTTTAAAAGGATATTTATTTAAGGATGAAAATTTAATTGATAACTTTTTAGATAAAGAAAAAAAATCTAAATTTATTGTTGCTACAAAATATAAACTAATTCCTAGATACGAAGGGAATAGAACTTTTGAATTTGTTAGAACTTTATGGAATAATTTTAGTAAAATAAGAAAAAATTTTATTCCTTCTTGTTCTGTGGGTATATTAATCGCAGATATTGAAGATAGTTTTAAACCATCCATAATGATTACCACTTTTGATATTAAAAAAAATAGGTGGACTCAAAGATGGTGGAAAATCTAAATGAAAAAGATATTGTAAAATATTGGAATTTTCTTGGACATAAAAAGCAAACAGAAATTAGAGCCATTAAACCTAGATGGTTTCAAGGAGAAAAATTCCCTAAATCTATTTTTATTAATAATGAACAAGATTTAATTAAAGAGATAAAAAATTTAAATGGAGATTATAATATTTATGTTGGAATAAATGAAAGGAAAGAAAATGGAACAGAAGATGCTGATGTCGAATACATAACTAATATTGGCCATGATATTGATGCTCATGGTAAGGGTCTAGAAGGTGTAAACAAAGCAGGAATAATTGCATTTAAAATAAAAGATGCTTGTGAAGAATTAGGTTATAAAGAACCTTTAATAGTAAATTCAGGAAATGGTTTTTGGGTTATTCATCATATTACTCCTATTCCAAATACAGAAGAAAATAGTAAAAAGGTTAAAGAATTTGGATTAAGAATAAAAAATAAATATGAAGAAGAACCAATAGATTTTGATACTGTTGTATATAATCCTTCTAGAATAGCAAGAGTTCCTGGAACATTAAACATAAGTGAAGCTAATGATTTTAAATTAAGTTGTATAATGAATGAACCTTCTGGAGAAGAAGATCTAAAACTTAGTGATGATATTCTTGCAATAGAATTGCCAAAGTATAAAACTAATCCATTAGCTACAACTAATAATTCAATTTGTTCTTTTATGGATTATTGTTTAACCCATGAAATCCCTAAAGGAGAAAGACATAAAACTATTAGTAGGAATATGGCCATTTATATTTCTGATCATCCAGATAGAGAATTATTAAAAGAACAATATACCAAAATTCAAAAAGGTAGTGAAGGTGAACTTGATAACTGGTTAAAAGGAATTGATGAAAAAGGAAAAGCAGCTTTCCCATTTAGTATTGGTGAACTTGTAAATTTTACTAAAAAATATAAAATACCATTTGATTGGAAAACAACTCCAGAATATAAGCAATGGAAACAATTAAAATATTCTGAAAATAAACTTCAAGAGGAAGTAAAGAAAGAAGAAACCGCCGAAAATCTACATAAGTTAATCACTAGTTTTTATGATAAAAGAGATTTAGCAAAACAGTTCTTAAAGATACAACCACTATTCTATGACAGAAATAAAAATTGGTGGATGTGGGATAATGTTAATTTTTGTTGGGTTTTATCTGATGAAGTAGATATTATTAATTTAGTAAATAAACTTTCAATAGTAGATACTATTAACTCAAAAGAACGTAATGAAATATTAGAATCTTTAAGACAAGAGGGAAGAGATAAAAAACCAAAGGATATTAAATCTACATGGATTCAGTTTAAAGATAAAATTATTGATATTGAAAATCAAACTGAATTTAAGGCAACTCCAGATTATTTTATTACTAATCCAATCCCATGGGAGATACATCCATTTGGAATAGATGAAACACCTAACTTAGATAGAATCTTTGAAGAATGGGTTGGTAAGGATTATGTTAAAACACTTTATGAAATATTAGCTTATTCTTTATTGCCAGATTATCCAATAAATAGAATATTCTGTTTTGTTGGATCAGGTATGAATGGAAAGAGTTGTTTTCTTAGATTATTAAAAAATTTTATTGGAGAGAATAATTGCTGTTCAACAGAACTTGATACATTACTGAGTTCAAGATTTGAAGTTACTAGATTATATAAAAAGTTATTATGCCAAATGGGGGAAACAAATTTTGAGGAGATGAGCAAGACAAGTTTATTAAAAAAGCTAACTGGAGGAGATTTGATTGGTTTTGAACATAAAGGGAAAAATCCTTTTGAAAGTAATAATTATGCTAAGATTATAATAAGCACAAATAATCTTCCTTCAACAACAGATAAAACTGTTGGTTTCTATAGAAGATGGTTAATAATTGATTTTCCAAACCAATTTTCAGAGAAAAAAGATATTCTGAAAGATATTCCTGATGAAGAATATCAATGTCTTGCTTTAAAGTGTTCAAGAATATTAAAAGAGATAATCCAAAAAAGAGAATTTACAAATGAAGGTTCAATAGAAGAAAGGATGGAAAGGTATGAATCAAAAAGTAATTTCTTAGATAAATTCTTAAAACTCTTTATTGATAAAGAAGATCCTAATGGGCTTATTACTAAATCTGATTTTTATAAACGATTTGTATCTTGGAGTAAAGAACAAAGGCATAGAGAACTTTCTGAAATAGCAGTTTCTAAACTTATGAAGGAAAGGAATATTGAAAGTGGAAGTAAATACTTCGATTGGATGTTTAATAATAAAGGGGGATGTGCCAAGGTTTGGTATGGAATTGCATGGAAAGTTTAACTACTGACATTACCAATAATACCAATATGTATAATCACCCCTACATGGAGAAAACTAATATAGAAAACAGTAAAATTGGTAATGTCAGTATTGCCATAAATTTAGATATTTTACACGTAAGAAGTTCGCACAATCTAAAATAACAAAATGAAGGAAACTTAAAAAACAATCACATGACACTCAAAAAAACAAACTCTTACTACTGTCCATCATGTTGTGCAGTAGAAACAATCCCTCCAAACCAGGATGGAATAAAAGACAACCAACTAGTAAATGTTATCTGCCCAGTCTGCCTAGCAAAAGGACATAAGCACAAAATGTATAAACTATTAATGGAGTGTGGTAAATAATGGACATTATGTCAATTTTATTTATAGGTATGTTTATTATTTTTGGTTTATTTATATTATTAGATGTTTTATTAAGAAGAGGTTTTGGGGATAAAGAAAAAATTTAAACATGACAAACAAAAAAGAACAAAAAAGGATTAGAAACATCAAAATGGGAAAGCAACTAAGAAAGAAAAGAATAAAGTTAAAGAGATGTGTCTATTGCAACATTAAACTAAAATGTAAATTCATTAGTTGTGATGCCTGTAGAAATAGGCTTAGATCAAAAGCCCAAGATAAATGTAGGTGTGGTAATCTAAAGTATTCGGGTTCCAAAAGATGTAAACAATGTTTCTTCAAAGGAAACAAAGGAGTTAAGAATGAAAGAACAAACAAATAAAATAAATTGGATATTAGTAATATTATTTTTACTTTTAGGAGTAATTTTAGGAATGGTTATTATGTATCTTCTTTTTACATTTAGTTTTGAAAGGATACTTGATGCTTCTGATGGTATTATTCAAAATGTTAATATAGATTTTAATGAAACAAAAGTAGTAGATGGAATTACTAATTGGGTTTATAATTCAGATAAATTTTCAAATATAACTTATACTAATTACACAAGATGAAATACCCTACTGCTCTATTCGTGTTTAGTTTGATCAGTTTAGCAATATTATTTGGTCTTGCAATAGATGGATTAGATTATTTCATGGAATTTATGTTAGTTTACTTTATTGGGGCATTTATAATTTTAACTTATGGGGCTTTTGAAATATATAATAAAATAAACCATCCAACTCCAACCATTATTCTGCCTAAACATTTAATAAAAGATTATCAAGAAGGTTTTAAACAATATATGAAAGATAAACAAAAAGGAATATTACAAAAGAGATATTGCAAATATGAATAAAAAACTAAAACAAAGCAAAGTATACTGCAACCATTGCGGAAAAACAAGACATAGCTATACAGATACATGTTCATGCCAAAAAAAGATTAAGTGGGGAACACCTCCATATAAACAAACAGAAACTTCAAAGGCTTTCAAAGAAGTAAAGAAATCTATTATAAGGGAAAGAGATTTAAGATATGTAGAACTTGCTAATTGTTTTACAAATAGGCCTAAAAATAAATACAGAGCCCAAGGTAGAAGAATTAACAGGAGAAGTAGCCCATGCTAACAAAATCATACTTAGAACCTAAATCTGTCAAACCAAACCTAAAAAGTATTCTAAAGAGAAATTTTTTAAAATACCCTTTTTTATGCATTGGAATAATGACTTACAAAGAGTTTTAGGTAATTGTAATGAATTCCATGGTTCTAAGATAAAGATGAGAAGGAGGTCAAAATGAAAACACTAAAGATTGAAACAGCTATTGAAGGAAGTAAGGTTGCAACTGCAATCAAGACTAATGGATATTCAAATGAAAACATATCAGATCAATTTGAACTATTGGGATTGATTGAAAATGTAAAAGGAATTATCCAGGAAAGAATTAAAGTCCTATTGAATGTTAATAAATAAATTTAAATAGTTTAATTACATGAATAAATCAAAGGATGTGATGAGATGGTAAAAACCGAGGAACAAGTTAGCTGGAATTTAAGTCAAGAGATTTCTACACAGATTGCTTCATTGATTAGATTGAGCAGGACCGCTATTATGTCAGGGAATGTTCTTAGATGTTATTTTATCTGTAAGGAATTAAGACTTCTTATTAACCATCATCTTAAACCCAAAGAAGAAAGACCAATAGTAAACAAATTAGAAAGAGCAATCAATGATGTTTCATTAAAGATTAAATCCTTAGGCATCGTTGAGGAAGATGATGAGTATGAGTTTGATGAATATTCAAATAACGATAAAATAAAAATAGAATTGATGAGTTTGAATAATCAAAGATTTCTTTTGGTAGAAAGATACAGAAGATTTTTGCATCACCTATTAGACACATATGGTTATCTAATGGAAAGGAAATCTGATTCATCACAAATGTTCTAATGGTAGTAATAACAAGGACAAGACCTAACGGAGAAGTCTTTTCATTTTATGTAGACGGAAAATTACACGAAATTTTATTAGGATTTAGAAAAGCCATGTATAAAAAAAATACTTCTGGTGTAATTATCATCGACGGTAAATCTGGCTTTGGTAAAACTACATTAGGAAATCAAGTGTCAATAACATTAGACGAAAATTATGGTTTAAAAAAAATATTTTATAATCCAGATTCTTTTTTAGCAGGATTAGCCGAAGCAAAGCAAGGAGATACTTTAATGTTCGATGAAGCGATGTTAATTTCTAATAGATCGACCATGAGTGCAATAAACAAGATGGTAATTCAAGCAATGTCGATGATAAGAAGTAAAAGAATCTGTATAATCTTCTGCGTCAATAGTATTTTTGATTTAGATAAGAACTTGGTCTTGAGTAGAGCCAATTTATTGCTTCATGTCTATGGAGATTCTCTTTTTGATAGAGGAAAGTATGCAGTTTTCTTCAAACCAAGAGGACAACAGGATAAAATTAAACAATTATATCTCCTAGGAAAGAAATTCTATGATTATTCAAGACCCAAGGCAAACTTTATCAGCAAATTTTCTTCTGAATTCGTTGTAGACGAGGAAGAATATGAAAAACAAAAGCAAATAGGGGTAAATGCTTTCTTAAATGTAAAAGTAGGATCGCAAACTACAAAATTCTTTGAGGGGCGTAATAACGCCATTAGAGAACTACATAAAGAAGGACAATCGGTTGAACGAATAGCCACTTTGTTTAGTCTTGATAAAAAAACCATATATAAAATACTAAGTATCAAAAAAGAATTAAATGAATTAGCATAAAAACAGGGTAACGGGGGTCAAAATCGCTGCTCGCACGTCTTTTGGATACTATATTTCTTACAAAACCCTCACCACACAATTTTTTTATTAGATAATGTAAGGAAAACAATAAAAAAATTAAATAAACCCCAAATAAAAGAATAAAATAATTAACGAGGAATATTTTTACTGCGAAAATAATAATAGTGAATATTTTTATCGGGCTTTCGTGTGTTAAAAATATTATTGTAGTGGTTAAAAATATTCCCCTTAAAAGTGTAGTGGCTAAAGAGGGCTAACTCTCAAGCCAAGTCTTAGGCTATGTTGGTTATGTTTGGCTATGTTAGGCAGGGCAGGGCAAAGAATGGGCTAGGCTCAGGCTAGGGTTAATAAACAACCCCCCCCATAATAAGCCCATTTGCCCAAACAAAACAGCCATACAAATATAGTCCTGTATATTTGCCTAAGCCCAATCAAACCCAATCAAAATATCAAAAAAGGCATAAAATCAATACCGAAAGCTTTATATACTAACTTATAAGGTGTAATAATACCGACGATAAGCCCAAAAATAGCCCCACGAAACATTTAAATACTACTTATTCTTATAAGTAATTGTAGAAAGTGAAAACTTATCTATTAAAAGGATTGAGGAGTTGAGGCTTAAAAACCTTAACCCCAAGCACTCTAAAAAACTAAACAAACAAAAAACAAACAATGAAAACAAAACACGACATAACAACAAAGGCATTTATTAGATATGCTAAAAAATGGTTAAGCTGTGATAAATATAGTATATTAAAATTAGATACTACTGACGGCACATTTAAGGCGGTTGTAATAAGTGAAAGTGATAGTAAAATATTAAAAATAGAAATAAGCAGAGATAACGAAATAATAACAATTATCCAATATAATCACGATTTAAATAAATGGAATGAAACACAATGAAACAACAAAAAATAAAACTAGGTATCTTTTTTAAGATACAACTATTTATAATGGTGCTAGTAGCTCTCTTTTTTACTGCATCGTGGATATATAGCACGATTAGTTTAAACGGGGGATTTTAAATAAACGGGGGATTTTAAAAATGGCTTACTCAATTTTTCAAGATATGACCGAAATAGATAACAACCCTGACAAATGGATAAACCATGGGCGTAATGTTTTAGAGGAAAGCTGTATTCATATGATGTATAAAGAAGATGAAATTTGTAAAGAAGATGATGATTTATATAATGGCGAAAATAAAGTAAGCTGTCAGGGTTATTGTGAAGAGTGCGATATTTTAGAAAATTCTGCAATCCCCATAATGAATTATATTTACCCTTTAGAACTTAATAGTTTTGATGAAGATAAAATTTTAAAAGTTGTTAAAGAAACTAATTGCACAATTTTACAAAATTCAGAAACGAATGAATATTTTTTGGCTTTATGCGGTGGCGGTATGGATTTAAGCCAAGATATAGCTTATGCTTATTTGATTTTAGAAACTCAAATCCCTTTTGATTTATTAACACAAGTTATTTCACAAAAAGAATTTTCAATCGGAAAGGAACAATGGCAAAATTTTATATTTTTGATTTATTAAATGATACTGGAACTTTTGAGGAAAGAGCAAACGAATTAAAAGAGTTAGTAACCAAATTAAATAATTCTTTTATTGTGCCTATGGTTAGATTTAATAATTTTAAAGAGGGCTGGGATTATGTAATTGCTAATAATAGCGAGGGGCTTGTATTAAGAAATAATAGCGAATGGTTGAAATGTAAGATTTTAAAAGAAGAAAAAATAGAGATTGTCGGGCATGAAGCAGGGTCTACCAAAGGGACTTTTATTTTAAAAGACGGAAACAGAGTTTCGGGGACAAGCGAACAATTCGTTTTACAATTTTTGGATATTAAAAAGCAGGGTAAAACTCCAATGCTTGAGGTAGAATATGCTTTTAGAACCGATACTAATAAAATGTTTCAGCCACGAGCTAGAAGAATATTTGAAAAAGAGGCAGAACAATGATGAAAGTTGAAAAGGTAATAAATGAATTATGGACAGAATATCTAACCATAAAAGAAATGGAAGAATTAAAACACATAAAATGTCCAATAGATAAACCTCAATTAATTTATTCTTCTGATAAAGGGAAAATATCTTTAGTCCATTTCTTAGGATATTTTAATCAATCTCCATTTTGGGAAATATATTGTTTGGAAGGAAATTTATTTGATGGCGTAGAGCGATTTAAAACTAAATCACAGGCAATAAAGAGGATAAAACAATTACTATGAACAAAGAAGAACTTAAAAAATTAGGGGAAGTTATTAAAAAACAATATGATTTATGTGGGCAAGATATTAAAAATTTTAATGTTGAAATAATCAAAGAAGATTTATCTTACGAAGATAATTTGAAAAACATAGAAGACAAATTGCCCAAAACAAAAGAACAACAAGACGCAGAAATACAGGCTAGATTAGATAAAGAAGTTGAAAATATTACAAAAGATAGTCAGGAACTAGAAAAATTATATTATTATCCTATTCAATACATAGAAATGGTGGCTAATAAAAAAGTAAAAGGATTATTATTATACGGAGAAACGAGTTTGGGAAAATCTTATAGGGTAAAAGAAGTTTTGAAAAGATTGGGCAGAAAAGATTATACCTTTGTATCGGGACATATTACCCCTAAAAAGTTTTATTCTAAACTCTATAATAATAGAGATGGCTTGGTTATTTTTGATGATGTAGATATTCTTTCTAATATTATTATTTTGAACATGATTAAGGCGGGTCTAAATGAAAATAGTAGTAATGTTGTTGAATATCACACGAGCCAAAAAATGGAAGAACCTAGCAGTTTTGTTTTTAATGGGCAAATGATTATTCTTTTAAATGATATTCCAAAATCTAATGAACATTTAAATGCAATAGAAAGCCGAGTGCTAACACACCATTTAAAATTCACAAGAGAGGAAAAAATTAAGATTATTTTTGAGATAGCCCATAAGAAAGGCATAGAGGGAACAAAATTACAAGAAAGATTAGAAGTAGCTAAATGGATTAAAGAAAATACTAATAGTGCTACTAAAAATTTCAATATTCGGCTTTATCTACAGGGAATTGAGTTTTTTAAATGGAATAAGGAAAACTGGAAAGGATTATTAGCCCAACAGATACAGACCGATGAATTAATTCAGTTAGTAATTCAGGGCTGTAATGAAAAAGACTTTATTGATAAAACTGGATTGAGTAGAAGAACTTATTATAGATATAAAGAAAAGTGCCAAAGTGCCATGAATTAGACATATAAGTTATGATAACACAACAAGATTTATTCGGGGAAATACCTTTAAACAAGACTAAAGTAGTTAAAACCCCCTTAACACCTATGCAAATTGCTTTATTTGGCGAAGCTCCACAGGAAACAAAGGGGGGAATTTGTCGCCCTAAAATTTATTATACAGAAAAGAAAAAGCCAATTAAATCTAAAAAAAAGGCAACAATAACCTTATCTTATGGGAATTGGGGCATTACTGATGAGGAAAGGGATATAAAAGAGGGAGAAAGATTTACTTCTGTAAGTTTTAGGGGATATAATGAGGGGCAAGGTAGTGGTTTTAATACAGAAAAAGAGGCTTTAGACGAAGTTGAAAGGATAAAAAAAAGATATGAAGATACTTATTCTATAACTTTTATTGATGAACGGGTTAAAAAAGAAGTAGAGATTATCGATACTAAAAAAAGAATTGGAATGTCAGAATATTTATCAAAGATGAAAGGGGGTGCAAAATGAATGGCTGGAGAGTATTTGCGATTGCCCTTTTGATTATAACAATCTTAGAAACTCTTTTTATCTGTTGGGCTTTTGTTGTTGGGACTAATACAATAGAAAAAGAAAACACTTGTTCTTATAATATCTGTGAAAATTATGGCTCTTATGTTTATGATGATTATACAGGGCTTTGTTATTGTTATGAGAACGGAGAAGTTGCCTTATCTAAATATTTAGGATAAACAATAAACATTTTTATTTTTTTTCTTTTTTTAATGGACAAAATTCAGGAGAACACCCTTTATGGGGCATCTTATGAGTGCTTTTAACTCTAATATCCATATTGGCTCTATGACAACAATAACCCCATTTTGAGTTTAAACAACTGTTTTCATAAAATCTGCATTCAATTTTCTTAATTTTTTGTTTTGTTTCCATTGTAAATATAGTCATCCTTATTTGGTTTTTATTTTATTAAATAATTTCTTTATTTTCTTGACTAATTTCTTTATTATTTTGAGGGGGTAGTCTTTTTGAATTTTTATCTCCGCCATATCTTAAGAAGTATCCTAATCGTTTCCTACTTGATTTATCTTTAGCCCCGAATTGCCTACCTAATTTTTTCCCTTGCTTTTTTCTTCTAGCCAATCCTAATCTAATTCTTTCGGTGATCATCTCTCTTTCAAGCTCAGCAAATGCCCCTACAACCGTAAAAAAGAATTTTCCCTGGGCAGTTCCAGTATCTATGTTCATATCTGTGCAAATTAATCTTACATTTTTATTTTTAAATTCTTCAAGAAGCTGTAGCAAATGTTGGATACTTCTTCCCAATCTATCTAATTTCCAAACAATAACACAATCAAAAAAACCATTTCTCATATCCTGCAACATTGAATCTAACTCGGGCCTTGAAGTTTTTGAACCGGATACTCCCTCGTCTTTAAAAATTTTATATACGTCAATGTTATTTCTTTTACAATAATCTTGGAGGAATATTTCTTGATTTAACGTCGTTTGATCCGAAGTGCTAACACGAAGATATAAGGCGGCGATCACATTCTTTTAATTAATTATTTAATCCATAATTATATACCAACCTATTAATAAATCTATTGATAATCAATACTGGCTATCACTACCGAAAAGTTTATATAGTAATTATCTTTGGTAATAGAAACATGGCAAAATTTAAAGTTGAGATTGAAGGAATATCTGATTTAAAGATGGATAATTGGATTGATGGTGTCCAGCCTAAAAATGAAGAAGGCTATAAAAAACAGGCTGAATTAAAAGTTTACAAAGATGAAAAGGGTTTTATTTCTATACCCGCAAATTCTATTAAAGCCTCTATGAAATACGCCTCTTCTGAAATTGGAAAGAAAATGGAAGCTAAGAAGAATAGACAAACTATTCAGTCTGCAATATTTATTGAACCAATGATGATTTCTTTAGGTAAAAAAGCACATGACGGCATCGTTAGAGATATCGTTGCAAGAGGACAAGGAGCAAAATTAACAAGAGTTCCAACTTATAGACCACTAATAAAAAAGGGTTGGAAAATCAACTTTGAAATATCTGCATTTGGAGTTCCAAAAGAATTCTTACAAGAATGTTTAGAATTGGCTGGGCTTAGATATGGATTATTATCACACAGACCAGAATTTGGAAGATTTCAAGTAAATAAATTTATGGAGGTAACAAATGTTAATTAATAAAGAAGAATTCACTAGAATAATGATAAAAGTTAATCAGGTATTTGAAGATGAAGATTTATCTTCCCAAGAAACAGAATTAATATTAAGAGAATTGACTAGATTTAATAACCTAATTATACGGCAAAAAGAAGATGAAGCAGTAAGACTGAGCAAAGTTGCTAAGATGTTGGGATTAGAGAAAGTTTTTGATAAAATAAAAAAGGGGGAAAACGAAAATGCAAAAAATTAATAAATCTGAAATTCAAGAACTGGGATTAGATGCTATTAAAGGTTACTTTTTAGTAGACCCATCTACAATAGATGACCCAAAAGTATTACTTCATCTGATGCAAAAGGCAAAATTAGGAATGTCTTTTGAAAAGGAAATGAATGTTAATAAAAGAAGCACAGATATGATGTCCTTTAGAATTATGAAATTAACCACAAGTGATAAAAATGAATTGAAGGAACATATTAAGAGAACAATGCCCCAATATCTTTAATATTTTTTGTCGTTGGGTCGGTTCAGGTAGGGTTAGGTCTAGTAAGTTAAGGATTTTAGCCTCGATGGTCTAATGGCTATGACACAACCCTGTCACGGTTGTAATCCGTGTTCAATTCACGGTCGGGGCGTTTGATAGTATTATTCATATTCACTTAGGCATGGTATGGAGCATTACGATATGTTGGCGTCCGTTGCTGTTCAGTAAGGTAAGGAAATATTTAAATAGTAGTGATTACTACTAATGATTAAAAGATGAAAAACACAAAGACACAAAAAAGGAGAAAGGCAGGAGTAATCCTAGCAATAGTTACTTTTCTAGTATTTATGTCGTTATTATATTTGATAGACTCGTCATTAAGAGAGATAAGATTATTAAATGAGGAACTTTTAATAGTTTGTGAAATTTCGAATAAACAACAAGAATTATTAGTGGAAATCTATCCTTACTATTCAGAGAGTTCTTGCAATGCTTTTAAAGAAATTCTAAAAAATGAAACTGCCTCAGATTATTTATGTATGAATTTAAAGAATATAAAAATTCCTGATAAATTAGATTGTGAGGGATTAAAATGAAAAATCTAATCATGCTAGGGTTTATTTTATTCCTATGTTTAATCCCATTTATCAACGCTGTTCCTAAAATAGAACCCTATGTTAATGATTATGGAAATCTATTGACAAGAGAACAGATTTCAAGTTTGAATATTTTAGCAGATAAGATTGAACAAAATACCACCTGGGAGATCGCAATAGTTACTGTCCCTAATACAGAAGGATTAGACAGATTAGATTATGCAAATAGATTAGGAGATGAAAACGGAGTTGGTAAAAAGGATAAAGATAATGGATTAGTTGTTTTGTGGTCTGAATCTGATGATAGGGGTTTGGCTATTGCTTCGGGGAGATATTCTGAAAGTATTTTTAATGATGCAAAATTGGGCAGAATATTAAGAGAAGCTCGTTCTTATTTTGATGAAGGAAATTATTATGAAGGTTTTTTAAACATAACTTTGGAACTAGAGAAAGAAATTAAAGATACAAATAATACTCCTTCAACAGATACTGATGGAGATTTTTTTATTTTTATTTTGATTGGAGGAATGGTAATTATTTTTATAATATGGGCTGTATTCCACAGCAGTGGTTCAGAAAGTGAAAGTTCTTATTCAGGTTCATCGTATAGTGGCTCAAGCTCATCAGGAAGTTTTGGAGGAAGAAGCTCTGGTTCATTTGGTGGTTTTGGTGGTGGAAGTTTCGGAGGTGGCGGCAGCCGTGGATAAATTTTACATAATATGGGCAATCTCACTTTTTTTAAGCCTATTTGGAATAATAATACAAAACTTTAATTTTTTAATAGGAATTGATATATGGATAATTGGAACCATAGGATTTTTTGGTTTAATGATTTCAAGTTTAATTCGAATAAGGAGATTAAAAGTTAAATTAAATAATAGAATTAGAAAATATAATGAAACAAAATAATTTTTTTTACGCTGTAGAAAGGTTTCAATCAGGTATTCATGGTTGGTTAATCGGAGTAGTTCTATCAACGGATATGCACATAATTATAAAAATAGTAACTCTTTCTTTATTGATATTATTAGTTATATCTAGATTTTATAACCTTGAAGTTAAATATTACGACAAAGGAGGTAAAAAACATGACAAACAATAAAGGCGGAGCTGGAATGATTGTATTAGGGACTTTAGGTGTAATTCTTTTAGTCTTATTATTATTTGGAGGTTTTATTATCGGTTCATATAATAATTTGGTTAAGTTAGATACTAGCACTGAAAATTCTTGGGCCAAGGTTCAAACTGCATACGAAAGAAGAGCAGATTTGATTCCAAATTTAGTTAATACCGTAAAAGGCTCTGTTAAATTTGAACAAGAAACTCAAACACAAATTGCAGCATTGAGAAGCGGAATAAGAAACGCAAAAACTCCTGCGGATTTGGATAAGGTTGGTAATCAAATGAATTCTTTGGTTTCAGGGATAATTGTAAATGTAGAAGCATATCCTAATTTGAAATCAACAGAAAACTTTTTAGCCTTACAGGATGAGTTGGCTGGAACAGAAAATAGAATCAAATGGGAAAGAGATAATTATAACGACGCTGTTAAATCCTATAAATTAGGAATTAGATCATTTCCATCAAATATCTTTGCTAATATCTTTGGATTTAGTATAGATAAATATCAAATGTTCCAAGCACAAGAAGGTTCAGAAAAAGCTCCAGAAGTAGAATTTTAATTAATTTTTTTTCCTTTTATTTTTTAAAGGATAGTAGTATTAGTTTGCGAAGTCAGAAATAAACTTAATTTAAAATAAAAAACATGATGAAAATGAACAAAAGGGGAATGTTAGCCAATATTATTGCGGGCTTTATTGTAATCCTTGTAGGTGTGACTTTAATTGGAACAATCTCCCAAGAGGTAGACAATATGCTTAGTTGTAATTCAACAAACTCAACTAATATGTCAGTTAATGTTTCCTATGAACCACCAATAGGAACAACAGATAGTTTCGGTGGAGGTGGAGGACAATTTGGAGGTTATGACGGAAAAGTGTATAAATCTTGGGCAACAAATTTAGCACCAATTAAAACTAATCAAACTATTACTGGAATTTGTTTGGGAGAGCAATCTACTTGGGCAATAACAATGTTAAAAATGCTTCCTGCGTTTTTTGCTTTAGCAATTATATTCATGGCTGTTGGTATTGTTTATGGAGCGTTCAGAGGGACTTCTTCGGTTTAATTCAAGCCTCAAGCCTCAAAACATTTAAATAGTAGTGAGTTTGTTAATAATATTAATAATGGCTAGTAAAGATGTGATAATAGGTTTATTGAAAGATAATCCTCAAGGGTTATCTATTGAAGAACTTTCTTCTAAAGCGAAATTAAACAGAACTACAATCAGAGTTATTCTTGAAGGATTAATCGGAGAGAAAATAATTACTCAGAGAATTGTTGGTAATACTAAATTAAATTATTGGAGTTTTAAATAATGCCTCTTCATAATTTAGCCACTTGTAGCGGTTGGGCTACAGATTCTATGGGATACATAGCAGCTGGAGGTTGCATGAAATCTCGTTTAGGATTAGTTTTATTATTTTTTATTATTGCTTTAATCAGAAAATGGGGATCAGAAGAAGTAGGATTAGATTTTAATTTCTTATTAGCTTTAGTTGGAGGATTGGGTTCTTATTTTATGATTGTAACAATTCTAGGATCGTTTAAGATAGCTATGGTTGTAGGATTAATTTGCGCACTGGTATTAGGATATGGAGGAGGACTTCTATTTGGTGGAAGTGAAAGTGAATATGAATAATCCATTTAAAAAAATGTTCATGAAAACATATCCTATCTTTTGTAAATGTCCAAATTGTAATTATGGTTGTCAAATTAAGATTCCAAAAGGAATTTCTGTTGAAAGTTTTGTTAAGGGCGGGAAGGTTGAATGCGATAAATGTTCTGTAACCTTTTTTCCCGAAGAATATACTACAGAATATTTTGAAGAAGAAAAAATAAGAAAAGAAAACAAGAATAAAAAAGTTGTTCCAAAAAAGGAATTAGACATTAAGAGATTATCTGATTATAAAAGAGAGGGAGAAAATATTAAATGGCTGTAGAAAAAAAAGGAAATAACTACATTTTCGGTGATTATTTGGGAAGAGTAATGTCCAAAGTAGATATACGAACTCAGTTGGAAGCATCCCTTATGTCAATGTCTTTGATGATGATTGGATTGGTTGTTACAGGATTTTATCTTGTTATGTATACAGATTTTGCTTTATGGTATAAGATTTTCTTGGTGATAAATTTATTAGCGGGATTAGTTTTCTTTTGGAGTAATCTTATTACTCAGTTTCAACAATATAAAAATTACATGAACGTGCAGGAATTTAATAAAACAATTAACGAAGAAATGAAAGGAGGATATTAAAAAATGCCAAAAATAAAACAGAAGATAGATATAGGACAGGACGATGATGATGATAATCAATTCTTAGAAGATGATGAAGATGAATTAGTGGAAGAAGAAGAAGAAGAAGAAGAAGAAGAAGAAGAACAACCTGTAAAAGTAAAATCAAAAGTTCAAAGGGTAACAGAACCAAAAGAAGTTAAGAGAAGATTTGGGATAATTGCTCCTCAGACTTTAAAGATTGTAGATACTGAAACAAATGAGGTTGTTGGAGATGGGGAATTCGCAGTAATAGAAGCTTTAACTAACATCTTAGAAAGACTTGAAAGAATTGAAACAAAAATAGGAGCTGTAATAAATTAAAATGGAGAAAGTAAAACAAAAAAAGGTGGACAAGAAAATATTAACTTTTTTTCTTATTTCTTTTCCAACCTTGCTGATAATCGCATTATCTATGATTACTCCTAGTGCTTGGTGGGCCCAAATCCTACTAGCATTTTATCAATTTGTATTGCTAAAGCAATTCCTTGATAATTACTACGAGGCTATAGAATAATGTTACAATTAGCATTTATGACAGGGACTAGAAAGATAATTAGGATAGAGATAACTGGAAAAGTAATTCGTTACTATGATGATATTTGGAAAACAGGTGTTCAAATGATGCCTAAAGACCAAAACATCATAGAACGATTGCTTAGAAGTGGAAAACCTGATTTGAAATTATTAGCTTTTGAATTTATCAAATCAAATTCAGGAGAAAATTTGAAACAGTATGAAGAAAGAAATACAGAAGAAGAACTTGCCGAGATGGTCAGAAAAGACTGTGCAGGTAAGGGCTTATTAGAAGTTAAATAAGTAGGAGGTTAAAATGACTGAAAAAGTAAAAAAATCTATTGAGAAGATTAGAAACGAATGTGATACCATAGAAGAAGAGATAGAGCCAAAAAAAGCTCGAACTTTTGGGGATCCAATTTGTATCTTAGATTAAATTAAATAAAGATGAAATCAAAACCAATCAGATGTATTTGGAAAAGTAATGGATGTTTAGAATTAATCATTAGTCAAAAAAATAAAAGAGGATATGGGGCCATCATAAGGGAAGGAAAACAAATAGGAACACATAGATGGATTTTTTTTATTAATAATGGTTATTTTCCTAAGGTGGTTATGCATAACTGCGATAATCCCAAATGCATTAATCCATTACATTTAGAAGCAGGAGATAATAAAAAAAATTCCGAAGATATGGTTAAAAAGAATCGTCAGTGTTATGGAGAAAAAAATAAAGGTGGTGGTAACAAATTAACCGAAAATAAAGTAAAGGAAATAAAGTCTTTAATTCCTTTAATGAGTTTACAAAAGATAGCTAATCAATTTAAAGTTTCTAAGAAAATGATTTTATTAATTAAACAAGGAAGGAAGTGGAAATATGTCAAGAACATTTAATGGTAATTGTAATAAGAATGCTAGAATAAAAATTGATTATTCAGGAGTTAAACCTAAGGTCAATTTTAGTTATCCTTCAAAGATTTATGGAGTTAGTGGATCAATGTTTACCTGGATTTTTATGTTTTGGTTCTTGATAAATATTCCATTATTTTTTTATTTGAACTATTTTAATGTAGATAGTCAAGATAGTGATAATTATCTCAACGTTCAATTAAATTCATCCAATTATAACTTATCAAATTTTGAAGATTTCCAAAAATATGTAAATGATACAGATATTATAAAAAAAGTATTTATTCGAATAAATGAAAAGGATGAACTTGGGTTTAAAGGACTTTGGGAAGATTTACGACAACCATTAAGAGTCATTGCATACCTATTTTTAATACCCTGGTTGTTAATCTACTATCCATTTAAAAAATATTGGGAAAAAGTTTATCCTAAATTCCAAGGATTCATGGCTAAGAAAAAGATAAGAACATTTATTCCAGCTGATATTAAACACAGCGAAGAGAATGGTTATTATTGTGAAGTCCCTCTATTTAGTAATATTGTTTTAAACTATGAAGCTACAAAGGAATTTTCAAAATATCTCAACTTCGTAGAGATAGAAGAATATAAATTCAAATATTATTATGAGAAAGGATTATTCCGTAAAAAAAATCCAACCTTAAAAGAAAGAAAAAGAAGATTAAAACGTAAGAAAAGAAGAGAACTTAATGAATGGTTATGGTATGCTAGATTTTATTTTAAAGATAAACCTAAATCAGGAACTTTGGAGGTTATATTCAAATGAACAGACATACAAAGATTTCCATTGTAGGAATATTTATTATAATTATGTGTGCAGCAAATTTTATAACTAGTTCTTGGAGTGTGTTAGGAACTTTAGACTTTTTTATAACTTGTTTTGGAATAGGTTATTTAGTAAACAAAATAAACGAGGAAAAATCTAATGGAAATTAAACTAACAACATTACTGATTGTATTTTTAGTAATAATCCTTTTAGATAAAGGATTAACAATCTTTAATATAATTCAGGTTAATCAACATTTCCCAGAAGCAACAAAGGGAGATTATTTCAAAGTAGAACAAAACCCAATGGCTAAATGGTTCTTTAATCATTTTGGACTATGGGGAGGAACCTTACTTTATTCTATTGTAACTCTAATAACATTATTCATAGTTTACTGGGTTTTATCTCTTTGTTTTTCAAATAGGATTGCCTTATATGTGATAATGATTGTTTATGGTTTAGTATTAGCTAATAATACCTATTTCGCACTTAAATACTCCCAGGTGATTCCATAATGGTCACTACAACGATGGATTGGGTTGTAGGGGGAATTATAGCCATAATAGGATTATTTATTATGTATAGGGCTTTAAAAGAGCCCCTAGACCTATTATTTGGGATGATTGGGACTGGTTTAAAGAACCTATTTGGATTAATCGCAGGAGATGGCGGAGGAGAGAGAATTCAGGTGATCAGATATGGATGATAAAGAAAAAATAGAATATTATGAAAGAACTTATGGTCCAGTCATAGAAGAAAGAGGATTAAAGAACTGGAAGAACTTATTTAGAAAACCATCTTTCCAGGACTGGATTATATTGGTTATGCTTCTTTTAATGTTGTTTTCTGCCTATGCCTATAAGAATGATGTGGCTATTTGTAAAGAATATATTAAACGACAGAATCAATTTGATTTAGGAAATATCTTATCTCAACCTGCTCCAAAATTAGATTTAGGACAAGAACCATTTAATATATCCATCTATAATAAAGAAAATGGAGAGGGATAATTTTTCATACATACATACCTTTTTATACAAAATATTCAAAGAGGAAGCAAAAAGTAATTTTCTAACCTATCATGAGATCAGAGAAATACTCCGAAGAAGATTACATAAATTTCCAAGATATATTCATAACAAAGTTCTAAAGGAAATGGAAGGAGGAGTTATTGTTATCCCTCCATTAGTGAAAAGAATGGGCTCAAAAAATGGTAGAAATATTTATTACGAGCTTACAGGAAAGAATATTGATAAATTAAATTTACCAATAGACTAACTTTCTTAAATTAAAAAAAATAATTAATTAATAATTCCTGTATCTTTAGCTACGCTGTAGAATAGTCCTACTCCGATTAACAATATTGCTAATGCGAAGAAACCAGCTATAAGGTTTATACTACTTCTTCCCCAGCTTGAATTCATATAATCATCTCCACAATAAGTATAAGTTGCATAAGTATTGTTATTTGCCAAAGGCAAAGTTGCTACTGCATGCGCACTATTAACTAAAGTAAATGTTCCAGCATCGTCAGTTAATACATAATCAGTTGTAACAGTAAATTCTGATCCGCTTGAATTTGCTAATACAAAATTGGTTATTGGACAATCGGTTGTTTTCCAACCAGTTGGATTGTTAGTTAAAGTATAAACTATTGTTGGATTAATATTAGTAGTATTTCTACCTGTTGCATAAGTAGATGCTACATTATGAACCTCAGAAGTCACTGTTTTTTTATCTGTAACAGCTAATCCCTGAGTTGCTAATGTCCCGATAAGGACAGCACCTAAAAGTAAAGCTAAAAATCCTAATACAAGTTTTCCAGTTGTATCCATATTTTAATAAAAACTAATTTTACCTCCTTTCAATAGGGACTCCCCTTTATATTTAAAGCTGTTAGCTAATCTATTTCTTCTTATAACTAACTTTTGCAATTTTCATGCACTCTGTTAATGTTTTCTTGGGATTATCTTTCTTAACACTCATTAAATGTTTAAGCCAAGGTGATTGTTGTTTTGCCATATTTTATTTATTCCTCCCTTTTAGTTTTTTCTCCATAATCAATAAGCCCTTAGTATAATAGCAAGGGAATTCTTTAATGTGGTCTTTTGCAATCTTCTTAGCCATTTGTTTTTGGATTTTCTTAGGAAAAAGATGAGCATGTTCTAACTCTGTCTTTGTTCCTATTTTCAATTCTTTGTTTCTATTGCATTTCATTTTGTTTTGGTATTACAATTTATTAATCATCCCCGCTGTTGCTCCAATCATTGCTATTCCTAAAAAATTAGTTGTTGCAACTTTTACAAGCATCTTTGGCTTTAGATTTGGCTTCTTGATTAACTTTAAGTTATTTCCAACTAAAGCTGTTGCCTGCAATCCGGGAACTATTCCAAGGATATTTTTTGTTTCCATTTTCTCCTATTAAAAGAATGGTTGCTTCTTTGAGCTTTTTCTTGATTTTTTTTTTAGCCATGTTTAATACCTCCTTTTTGTTCCTTAAAAAAATTTGAGATTTGTTCCTTAAAAAAATTTGAGATTATTCCCAGCATCTCTAGTATTTAATATTCCCAAACTGCCTCTATTATTTCTAAGGATATTGTTCTGGGGATTTTCTTTGAATACTGAGGGAGCCATTAATATGTTCTCTGATGCGTCTACCCCCGTAAAATCCATTCTTGTATCAATCATATTTTCATGAGCTTTCATTAAATTCATACTTCTACCAAGCATATCTCTCTCTCTTAATCTTCTTTGCATTTCTATATTATCAAATTTACCTTTATTCTGAATTCTTCTAACCCTATCTAATAATCTTTGAGTATTTGGAGAAATAGTTGTTTCTGCGCTCCATTTCCTAAAATCTAATTCTTCGTCTGCAACAGAACGCCCAGGTTGTATTCTTTGACTTCTTGGAATAATTCTTCCATATCCAGGCTGTCTAATAACCTGAACTGGCTGTTGCATTTGCTGAACATTAGATTGTATTCTTTGGATTCTTTCTTGTCTAACCTGATTTACAGTAGGTTGTTCTAATTCTTGTAATGCTTGTTGCTGTTGTAATTGTTGAACCTGCTCTGGAGTAAATCCTTTTGTTTTTAATTTAGCATATTGTTCTTGCTGATATTGTTGATATAATGCTTTTTTCTCTCTTTGCTGAGCTTTATAAACTTGAATAGGAACTCCATACTTATACACTCCTCTTGGTCTTCCAGGCCCGGAATATCTTTGTCCACCTTGAATGACTCCTGTTGCGCTTAGAATTCCTCTAACTGCTTTCTCCCTTCTTTTAATATTTTCTTTTTCAGTTGATCTTGCAATTTTTTTCGCCCTGGCTTGTGCTACGATTACTTTAGATCTTGCTTTACCTTCGGATTCAATTTTTTTTGCTTCTGCCTTTATCTGTTTAGTTTTTTCCTTAAGAAGTTTTAACTTTTGATTTTTTTGTTTAACCATTATTTATTTATTCATTTGTTATATTTAAGTTTATTATCTATCAGCGAAGAACATTCTAGTAAATTCAGTTACAAGCCACATTGTGGCTAATGTAAATGCAAAGAACAATGCTAATCCTCCTATATACAATGTCCCCATAACTGTAAAATAAAATATTAACCAGTATAAGATAAATACCCAACTTGTTCTACATAAGGCAAACATTAAAATCATAATTACTGCAATTCCCATTATGGCTAAGCCTATGCTTCCGAATATGCTGTTTACCAGCACTTCATAAAATGGGAATAGTATATCTGTTGCCATTATTGATTAAACCTCGACCATTCGATCATTGCAGTGATATAAAATATTATTAATGGGGCTGTAATTATTGTTGAGATTAATACTGCAAAGGGTTCTCCTATTACAGTAAATGGAGTTATCTGAGAATATATGTATCCCCATAAATGTCCTAGAGTAATAACAAAAGTTAATCCTGTTGCAGAAGCTCCTGCAAATAGGGCCCATTGATTAATTTGATAGATAAATCCAGGAGTAACTACGGCGATAACTGTGCCTGCAACTACTCCAAGCATTACTAAATAAAATGCAGAACTTGTTATTGCAGTAGGTTCTATTAATAAAAGATATAGTGCAGAATTTGTTATAGTATCTCCTGCAAAGAAAGTCAAGCCTATCTCTATGATGAATACACTTAACAATGCCATTCCTAACATTTTTCCCATTAGTCTTTAGACCTCCTACCAATACTTAATGCTTGTGCTAATATTAATTCTGTTAGTATAAATCCTAAACCAAATTGTTCTATCAATGGAGGAATATTATCTGAACCACTTTCAAAAGTTAAGAATCCCCCTACAGAAGCAATAAGAACAATTATCCATATTATGAATAAACTTATTCCTGGAGCAGATAACTCTACGCTTGAAAAATAGGTAAATACTCCAATGAGTATTGTTAATATTAAAAAGAAAAAGATAAGTCGTGAAAACTCTGCCTCATTACCTTCTCCGAATTCACTAGTGTCTTTTAATTCAGAAAATAAAGAGGTTATTGTTCTCCAACCTTTTTTATCTATGTCAATTAAAATCCATTTATAATCAGTATCAAGGATTACAAATCCATCTGATTCTGTAGTATCTACTGAAACCCTGCCGAATAGATTGCTGTCAGTTGTTGTAGTATAAAGAAGTGAAATAGAACAATAAGATGAATTAGTCACACCAGTTATTGAAGATAAAACCTGAGAAATATTTGTAGCATTAACTATCTCTAATTTACAATTTTCTATGTTAGACTTAGTTGAAATAACTGTCAAATTAAAATTCTGATTTGTTTTAGGTTTTAAACTTCCTGAACTAGGATAAGCATAAAATTTAATTCCCGGAATATCTGAAACAAATGTTCCATTACCTGTTCCACTACTCATGGTTATTGTATATTGAGTTTGACTTGGTTGGATAGTAACTTGCGCGGTAGTATATCCAGTTTTACTTGCGGTTAATCTGTATTGATAATTGGGATCAACCCATAATGTAGCTACTCCATCACTACCAGTAACTTCTTGTCCCAATAAAGTCCATATTCCGCTTATTTGTCTTTCATATTGAAGTGTTACTCCCGCTATTGCTCCACCTGAAACATCGGCGGTTCTTATTGCAGAATAAATACCACTAGTGCTTGAAAGCATGTATAATGTCTTAAAAGTTGTTGCATTTGTTAATGCTGCGTTATCGTAGGTAAATGTTCTTAACGGATAAGTTGGATTTGAATATTTAAAACTAACGTCGGTGTTGAAAGTTTTATTTGGAGTTGCACAGAAAGTATAATCAGGATTTACAGAAGTATTCAAAAAATTGTAACTCTTAGTTTCAGTCCCACTTCCCAACCAATAAGTTATTGATGTTTCATCATTAGAAGCATTAAGGCTAGTTCCAGTAGCCTCATCTTTAAATGTAAAATTTAAGAATATTGTAGTCCCACCTACACCATTACAAATTGAAAAATTTGCATGACCAATACTTTGATTATATATTGATGAGTTTATTGCACCAGAATTAAAACTCCAATAAAATGTTTTATTTGAAGGAGATGCAATAGTAGGTATGTCTATAACTCTTGTCCAAACATTTCCAGAATTTGTCGCAACATAACTAGCCCCATTATAAATTAAATTAGATGAGGTAACTCCTATTGCATTGATAGAGAACGGTTCTGCTGAAGTTTCATAAGTTGAAGTATTATATGTAAGATTATTTACAAATACTGTATAATTCCAACTAATTGAAGATGAGTTAAAATTACCAACGCTATCATTTGCATAAAGAGTTAAATTTCTATCATTTCCGTCTAATTGGAAAAGAGTAGAATTAGTTGCTCCAACTAAACTTACATTAGTCCCATTATAATTATACCAAACACTTTCAAAACTATCGTCGGTTATTATCCAACTTAAATTCTGATAACCCTGAGCATATCCAATACTTTCTATAATTGAAGGTTTAACTATAGTTATTATTGGAGCTTGAGTATCAAAAGTGATTGTTCTATTCTCGGTTGCAAATCCACAAACTCCGTCACTATCACAAGCTTGACAACTCCAAAGAGTTGGTTGTGATAATGTTAAATTAAAAACATTTGTGAATGATGAAGGATTTGCAAATGATATATTTGTTATTCCATAAATCCAATCAAAATTTCCATTACTTCCTTGTCCTTGTAAATACCCATTTGTAAAATTTATATTAGTTCTATTGATACTAAATTCACTAGAACCTCCATTTCCTCTATAACCAGTATACGATCCACCATTACTATGGGTGGCTAATATGTATTTTTTTCCAACTTCAAAATCATAGATTATCTGAGCATTATCCCCACTAAAAGTAGTAGAAGCTAAAATGCTTTCAGAACTATTCATTAAGGTTAAATTTGTTGAAGTATGTGAAGAAAGTTTTATTACATTCATTATTTGTTGAGGATTATTCATAACAAATTTTACTCCAGTCATCACGGTCTGGCTTCCATCATTCGACATAGATAATCCATGACCATTATCTACTCCACCACCATTTAGATTTTTTGTTTGATTTATTGCCCAATTACCAGTAGAATTAGTCCAGAGACTCATATTATTTAACGTAGCTCCTCCAGTTACTGTAGCTGAACAATTAAAATTAACAGAACTTGAGAGAGATATAGAATTATTAGCTGGTGAATTTAATATAACTTCTGCTTCGGCACCTGTAGAAATATTACCCCATACTGCCCAAGAATTTGTTTGGATATTGTTAGTTTCAATAATCCAATCTACTGAACGACTTGGCTTCTTTTCACCAACAAGTTTAATCTCATAAACTCCAGCATCAACTTCTGTTCCCATTGTATAAGGTTGCCAGATTGGAGTTTTCTCTAGGTGAGTTCCAATTAAAACATTACTACATTCTTGTTGTATTGATCCGTTAGGATATGTTCCTTTTTTAATACAAGTCCAAGAATAATCATTTACTTCTTTTTCTTCTTGATTTGTTTTAATATAAAATTGATAACTTCTAATTGGTTGTTCAATTCTACTTTCGTATTC
>Ga0172381_10001497_pt1 | contig 27196 bp, 21 predicted proteins | sample Leawel6488metaG_FD_119754 | JGI IMG/M metagenome (GOLD analysis project Ga0172381, IMG submission 119754) | Leachate microbial communities from a municipal landfill in Southern Ontario, Canada - Leachate well 64-88 metaG | ecosystem: Engineered > Solid waste > Landfill > Unclassified | place... | reverse complement strand
CATGGCGCTATCATGCACACTGGCCGGGGTAACCTGATAATTCGTAATGAGCTTGCTCCCGTTATTGATCTTGATGTGGTTTTTGTAGCCAAAGAAAGTTTTCCCGTTTTTCTTGGTCCAATCGGCATCCAGGTCTTTTTGTTCAAGCTTATTGGGATTGTTCTGCCAATCTTCCGGGACGTTGCCCTCGCGAACTTGTTTGTTTTCTTCCCGGGTATTACGCTGTCTTGGAACTTGTACGATGGAAGCATCAACGATAGCACCGTCTTTAAGCAATAAGCCTGCATTCTCGAATTTCTCATTGAACAAGGAGAAGATATCCTCAATGATATAGTGCGTCTTCAACTGTTCACGATAGTGCCAGATGGTCTTGGCATCCGGCACCTGAGCATAGGATTCAATACCGAGAAATTTACAGAAACTATGCCGGTCAAGAATTTGATACTCGGTGTTGTCATCCGAAAGATTGTACATACGCTGAAGAACCAGAACTTTGAACATCATCACACGATCAAACGAAGGCCGGCCACCATGTGAGGGTTCAGTCACAGCAAAGGCTTTATCGATGACCGGACGAAAATCTTCCCAACGAATAAAGTGGTTTAGTTGTTCCAGTGGATCTTTCATGGTACTGATCTTTTCCTCACGAAATTGGTCCTCAAATAGTCCGCGGTTCTGGTTTTTGCGTATCTTTCCTTGTTTTCATTAAAGATACGTATTATATATCCTTGTATAAATTTGACATACTGATAGTTATGACATTTTTATTAACAATTCAGTTTTTAGAGACACCCTTAACTTAGTGCTTTATCTGCTAAAACAATTCTATGTTATGCGACGTTCAATTCCAAAAGAAATAAAAATTATTCTTTTTACTTTATTGGTTTTTATTGTTTTCTTACTAATCATAGGTGTTGCAAAAAAAGTGCTACAATCCTCCAGAAATGGATTAATAATGGATTTCCTTATTGAAATAATTACAAAGACTGGGCTTATCATATTTCTAATATTAGTAATGAAATTCAATGGACTATATGAAATCAATGGGTGGAAAAGGAATATAAAGATTAAAAATACTCAGGCATTTGGAATGGTTACAATGATCATTGGCATTATGATATTTAATAATAGATCAATATATATGTCTGTGCCTTTTAATATCTTAATATTATTCATTGCAAGCAATTTATTAACGGGATCATCCGAAGAAATCGTAATGAGGGGAATAATTCAGCCATTGGTAATAAAAGCACAAGCTCATAGCAAGGCGGCCATCATTAAAGGAGTATTGATGACATCAATATTATTTAGCTTAATACACTTTTTCAATCTTATAAAAGATCCAGGTAATTGGGTTGGCATATTATATCAGGTGTTTTTTGCAATGTGCATTGGGATATTTTTTGGTGGTTTATTAATAAGGACTGGCAATTTAATACCGGTCTGTATTATACACGGATTGATAAATTTTGCTTTTGGAATTTCGAAATTGAAGATTTATCTAAATGTAGAAAATATTCCAGCAGAACAAGATAACTTTAAGATATTATCCCTGGTCGTTACAAGTATAGTTTTTCTTTTAATTGGATTCAGCGGGTTGTTTATGATTAAAATGACCGATGAACAGGAATATATCGAAAGGATAAGAAGAATCAAATCATTAAATTAATGATTACTCAAGTTGTTGAATACCTTCAGTGAACGCCATCTATATCCAAAGGAAGCTATTCTCATCTGTACTGCCCTTTTATCCTGAAAATGACTTTTTTCTTTAGACCAGGCTGAAAAATTGGTGTCCGGTTCCGTCACCAACAATTTTCTTTTCTTTTCTAATTAGAGTCTGCTGATTAAGTCTGATGGATATTTTAACTGGTTTTTAATTCAAAGTCATCGAGATAATTCCAGTGTTGGATGTTTTTCATAATGAATTCCACAATGAAGTTTGCTGAATAAGTATGTTTGGATAAAATTTGGCAATAGGTACTCATCCCGATTAATTTAACCAGGTTGGGTACTAATATTATAGTGGCTATCCATGATTCGCTCGTTTCCGAAAGCTTTGCCTTGATCCGGTTCAAACCGTATGCTGTCTTGGCTTGTCCAAACGTACCCTCGATCGGATTTCTTTCGTACGGTCTTACGTGTTCCACATCCACTGCCTTTGGCCTTCCAAGAGGTTTAGCCCTGAGCTTTATTCCAAGCGTTTTGAGAGAAGTCCTGTTTTTGCGGTTACAATAAATTTTATCATCCAAAACTTCTTCAGGATAGTATCCGAACCGCTGTTTATACTTTTCAACAGTTGCCATCAGCCGGGTACCCTCATTGAAAGCATCCCAGGAATAATCATCCAGAAAGGCAAAACCATTCATGATGGACACATTTATTTTTGCGCCAAATTCAACATGGGCATTTGTTTTACCGCGTACAATTGGTCGTACATGCGGCTGATGGATACTCACAATGCGATCTTCAACTGAGTGGCTTCCTTCTGTAAACATCTTCTGCTGATCGTAAAGTGTATTGATCAACAAAAGATATTTGTGATACTTTTTGTTGAAATGTATTTGGAATATTCGGGAAATTGATAAAATACTCTTTTGGCCAGTTTTGGGCTTTTACTTCGACCATAAAAAAGTAAATAAAAACTAGAAAAAAAGAATTTTTCATCCTATTTGTCATTGAATATGAAGGTCAATTTAAAGTTCAAAGTGATATGTCAATAACTTTTTCTAAATATATCATTTACCATATTTAATTGTTGTATATTCGACATTCAGAAAAAGGACAGGAATCTAAATATATATTGATAAGTGTAATACAAACGTTAAGGTCAAACCATCGAGTACTCCTGGAAAGCTGTCTGCTTAGTAAATTGCAAATAGATGCTTGAAATGTTATTTAGATATATAAAAATGAAAAATGTTAGTCATTTATTAATATTTCTTTTTTCAATCCTGTTCGCCAGCAACCTAAATGCACAACCCGGAAGCCTCGATAAATCATTTGGTATCAATGGGATAGTTACAACTTCCATGGGTGCTCGAGATGCTAAGGTAGCATCCATCGCAATACAAACCGATTCTAAAATTGTAACAGCCGGATATTCCAACAATGGTAAAAATCTTGACTTTGCATTAGCACGATATGATACAAATGGTTATTTAGATGAAACATTTGGCAATAACGGTAGAGTTATCACAGAAATAGGTTCCGGAGATAATAGTATCAGATCAGTGATAATACAACCTGATGGTAAACTTGTCGTGTCAGGATATTGTCCCGATAGCTCATTTTACGATTTTGCTTCCGCACGGTATAACCCGGATGGTTCTTTGGATAAATCCTTTGGCATTGACGGCATAATAATAACTTCTTTTGGTGACTTTAGTGGCGCTTTTTCTTCTGCCATCCAGGATGATGAAAAAATAGTGGTTGCGGGTTTTATGGGTTCCCAAAATTCTTTAGGGCATAATGTCTTTGCTTTGATTCGATACAATACAAATGGCACATTGGATAGTACATTCGGCATAAACGGCAAAGTGACAACAGCCATCCGTAACATCAATGATGTCGCAACTTCTATTGGCATTCAGCCTGATGGGAAAATTGTTGTAGCAGGATATTCATATTATCAAAATAACAATGGCCAGGGGCCTGATTTTGCCCTGGCCCGGTATAATTCAAATGGTACAATTGATACCACATTTAGTCTGGAGGGAAAAGTAATTACAATCATTGGTAGGTTCAGTTTGGCTACAAAACTTACAATCCTGAATGACAATAAAATTCTTGTGTCAGGGTCCACCTATAATGGCTCTAATTGGGATTTTGCCCTGGCACAATATAACACCGATGGTTCGATTGATAACTCATTTGGAACGGGGGGCATTGTAACAACTTCCCTTGGGTTTGGAAATGATTATGCGTATTCCTCGATGACACAACCTGATCATAAGATCATTGTGACAGGATCGTCAGCCGATGTTTCACATACCAACTTCGCTCTGGTAAGATATAATCAAGATGGTTCTTTAGATAATACCTTCGGGTCAGACGGAATTGTGACTACAGCCATTGATTCTAACAATTCTTACCTGTTTTCGGTGGTGATGCAAAAAAATGGAGAAATTGTTGCAGCAGGATCTACAAGCATAAATGATACCATTGCAAGTTTTGCTTTGGCACGATACAATTCAGGATTGAACCTTGGAATTGTTGATAATCCAGTTAGCGATAATTCCGTTCTGGTTTTTCCGAACCCAATCGGTCAGCAGGCCACATTGGAATATGTTTTGAACTTTGAGGAAACTGTTTCGATTCGTTTGATTGATATGAATGGCATAACCATAAAAATATTTCAGAACAATCAAAAACAAGAAGCTGGATTACATGAACAACAAATAAATCTACCCGATGATCTTCCGCAAGGTATCTATTTTATCATACTATCAGTAGCAGGAAGGCAGGTTAGTATAAAAATAGTCAAAAAATAGCGGCGATTCGACTGATATTAAATGCATAAACCAACCGCGGCAATAATGGAAGGAGGTACAGTCAAAGCCCATCAACTGGAAGGTGGTATGACCATTTGTAAGCACTGGGGATTTCGATACGCAACGTGTTTGGTCTGGAATAAGGATGACCTTTTTGAGGTTTCCGATTTTGGTGAAATCCTATTGGTATACATTAAAGGGAGACCTAAGATGATTTTTGAATATTTTGAAGGATCGAAAGAAAAACCACAAATGGTAAAGGATTACATTGAGAATGGGTATCCCGGATAGTCAAAAGTAGAAATTTTCGTGGGGAAAGAAATTGACGGGTGGGAGATTTGATGAAAAACAATGTTCAGTAAATTTCATGTTACAAAACAAAAAAGAAAATTGTATTTTTGATTGTAGAAATCTTTTAACTACTTAAATAATTTCCACTATATTGTTGAAATAGAAAATATTATAAAGTTCTTGATAAACAATGGGCAAATCCGTTACCTGTGTAATTATACTAGAAACGGGATAAAATCGTACATTTTAAAAACGCTTTTTGACGCTGCAGAAATTAACAATTCACTGTTGACAATTAATTCGAAAAAGTACTGGAAATAAAAAAGAAGCATATCAATTTAGGATTATCCAAAGCCTAATGATATGCTTCAACTGAATCTCGGCAAAGCCGAAACCCAACGACTAAAGTATGAAAATTTTTATTATCCATGTCCAGTTGTTCAAAAAAGGATACATGCAGTATATATGAAAGCCACTGTTAAAGCATCAAATTCAACCATATGGCTTCTCTCCGGGTTGAGCCGCCAATCCGTGGGCCATTGGGTACATATTTATCAAACTGATGGATTTGATGCTCTTTGCCAGTTTAATTACGGCACCAATAAAAGCCAGTTGGAAAACCATTCTGTGAGCATATTACAATCCTTCACCGAACGGCCCCCCATGAGTGCGCGTGAAGCCAAATCGCGCATTGAAGAACTTACAGGGATAAGCCGCAGTCCTACACAAGTTCGTAATTTTATGGGACATCAAGGGCTTCGCTTCATCAAAACCGGCCATATTCCGGCCAAGGCCGATGCTGAGAAACAAAAAGAATGGGTTAAAACAACCTTGGGGCCAGCAATTAAAGAGGCACGGAAAGGAGAATGCCATTTGTTATTTATGGATGCGGCCCATTTTATTTTACAACCTTTTATTTGTTCCTTATGGTGCTTAACGCGTTTGTTCATCAAAGCAGCCTCAGGACGCAATAGGATCAATGTATTGGGAGTTGTAAATGCGATCACAAAAGAAGTACTCACCTTCTGTAATACCACCTATATAAGCGCCGATACCATTGTTGCTTTTTTGATAAAACTCAAAGAACATTATGGTGATTTACCGGTGAAAATCGTTTTGGATAATGCTCGCTACCAACATTGTGAGGTCGTTGAAAATGCAGCAAACAAATTAAATATCACGCTTTTATTTTTACCATCATATTCACCAAATTTGAACATAATAGAACGACTATGGAAGTTTACAAAGAAAAAAATCCTATATGCCAAATATTATGAAACACCTGTCAAATTCCATTTGGCAATCACAAATTTTTTCCAAATAATTAACCAAAGATACAACTCCGAATTAAAAGATCTGTTGACATTAAAATTTCAGTTTTTCGAAAATGAAAATGTACTAATCTATCCCGTTTGAAGTATAGTTGTTTTTAACCGAAATCCAGTGATTTTTTTCCGAAATAGGTTCTTGACAAGTAAAATATTTTATATTAATATTAGATGGTCTAAACTTAACACATTCCTAATATGAGAAAGACTATTCTGTTGCCCGCATTATTTTTTTTTACTATGCTTTGCCATTCAGGCACAAATCGAAAAAGTCTTTCCAATCCCATCATATAATGAGAAAAACCTGCTTTTTCTTTATCTTATTGCTATTATTGGCCTTTTCAGATCTTCATGCACAGGAATGGCATAAAATATATTTTCCTGATATACCTACAACAACCAGCGCTGTATTTGAATCTTATGATAAAGGGTATGTGCTGGGAGGATCATTTCAACAAGGGGATTATCCGGGCAATGGCATGATTATTAAAACGGATATCAACGGGAAAATGCTCTGGAGTAAAACAGTCTCTTCTTCAGCTGACTATACTTCTGTTACCGATATAAATCCAACCAATGATCATGGATTGATCCTCACTGGTATAACCGGAGAGCAATTGATGTGGTATAATCCCTTTATCATGAAACTAAATGCATGTGCAGAACCTGAATGGTGCCGCATTTACAAAACTCCTAATGAAAATGATGAATGGGGACAATCCATCTGGCAGATACCGGGCGGATATATTGCGCTCTTCTTAGTATACGGCGAAGATCCTTTAAATGAGCGGATTTGGCTTTATCGCTTGGATAATGAGGGGGGGTTGATCTGGAAACAGGTATATGCTCAATCAGACACCGCAATTTACGACGAATTGGGTATAATGATGAATTTAACTCCTGATTATCACATTATCATTAATGGTATATGCTATTATCCCGATCCGGGAATCCCATGGCCACAAATTTTGAGACCATTCATCATTAAAACTGACAGCACCGGCGCCCTGGAATGGGAACTTCCCTGGTCGGTTGTTCATGGTGAAAACTATTCTGGCGAATCCTACAATTCTATAACCGATAACCAGGGAACAATTTATTCCTCTGCCAGACATATCGTTCATGACCCCATAAACCAGGGAGACAAACCAGGGATGATAAAAACAGATGTTAACGGGAATGAGAAGAGATATACCGATTTTTTCCCGGATTCGAAAATTGGAACAACACAGACCATCAACTGGTTGGCTGATTCAACCATTGTTCTTGGGGCATTCTGGACAAATCAATTCGGTTATGATGGTAATGTCGGGGTGATAAAATGCGATCGTTCAGGTTCCATTATTAAAATCAATCCCATGTTTGTCAGCCAGCATCTGTTCAGTGATGCGGTTACAACATTTGACAATAAACTGCTATTGGTTGGCGGTTTCTGGGACGGCATTTGGCGCAGCCATGCTTATAAGCTCAATGCCGATCTGGAATATGATACAATTTATAATCAGCCCTTTGTTTACGATAGTCTTTGTCCTCATCCCATTCCATCTGATACAATTCCATTCAACTGTGTTATTGTTGGTCTGAATGATCAAAAAGAAGATTTTGGAAGTATACGAATGACAGTTTTCCCGAATCCCGTTTCAGATATGCTAAATATAAAAATACCTGATCAACTGAAAACCACAGAAAAATCGAATCATTTTAACATTACCACTTTTCGTTCAAAGTGGAACAATGTCACATTGGAAATCTACAATTTAAACGGCGAACAAATGCTTTCCTTGCAGGTTCCTTATTCTGAGAAAGAGGTCGGGATAAATGTATCACAATGGAAAAAAGGAATGTATATGATCCGGTTGGTCTATAACAACAACACGATTTGTACAACCAAAGTGATTAAGAATTATTGATGCAACACCAAACAAAAACAAATAACAAAGAGATATGAAAAAACTACTTTTTATTATCCTGACAGCCATTTCAGTTCAGGCCACATCACAGGAATTTGCCCCGATTGGAGCCAAATGGCATTATGACCAGGGCACTTTCAACCCTGACTTGACAACTTATCAAACCATTGAGTCGATATCAGACACGATAATTAACGGGATCCCCTGCCGGAAACTCATGAAGATTTCAAGGATGGCAGGCGTCGAAATATCCTGGCTGTATATGTATTCGTTGAACGACAGTGTGCTGTTTTATGCAGGAAACGGTTTTCATCTGCTGTATGATTTTGGCGCAATAACCGGCGACACCATCACATTGGGTTATTATACCACTTATGACGGTTCTCCGCTGAAAATGGTCATTGATTCAACGGGTACAATGATCATCAATGGGGAAACCAGAAAATTACAATATGTTTCTTGTGGAGATGGAATGGTCATTGAATTTGGAGGCATTGTTATTGAAGGAATAGGGAATATTGGATACATGTTCCCATCATTTGATCCGTCATTGGATGGCCCGCTTAGATGTTATGAAGATTCTGTTATCGGATTATTTATCAATCCGTATCATTCAAATAACGGATGGAATTTCCAGGATTGTGAACAGGTAATTACAGGTATTACCGAAAGAGGTGTGACATCAGATATCATGATTTATCCCAATCCCGCCGGAGATTATATTCACCTTAACCTTACTGGGTCAACACCTCTCTGGGAAACGAAGATCACGATCTTCAATATATTCGGACAGATCATCGATGAAATGATCTTTCCGGCCGGTCAGCAGGAGTTTTCTTGTCCCATCACACATCTCCCGGTGGGTTTTTATTCTTACGTATTGACAAACCAGCAGTTGACCAAAAGCGGAAAAATGTTAATCGCCAGATGACCATTATAAAATGAAAAGAACCGCCCTTCGATTTATGGTTATTCTCATTGCAGTTCGTCATTTGGCCCCATCTCAAACTGTTTGCGTTATTCACTGTTAAGGTCTTAAAATCAGGAAATTGCTAGAGAATTCATTTCATAATACCAGGTGTTGAAATTGTCCATTCCTTTGTAATTTCATTCATTTGTTTTTTTCGTCCGCACATACAAATTGCCTTCGTGGATATGGTCATTAGAAACTTTCTACCAGTATGAATGTCGAAGACCGGTATAGCAGTCGATTACAAATATATCACGGATGATTCTGTGAGCTGGCAGTTCAATGGGCATTTCATAAAGCGCCTTGATTTCATTTTCCTTCAGGTATACTGTATCCACATCATCCATCCCATCAACCATGATCATTGTTCCCGTTTTTCTTCAGGAATTTCATCATTTTGAACATGGCTTTACCCCGGTGGCTGATCCCGTTCTTGAGGTATGGGGGCATTTCGGCGAAGGTTTGTCGATAACCTATGGGAACAAATACCGGATCGTAACCAAATCCTTCCTGTCCTTTTCTTTCCTTGAGGATGGCCCCCTCGATCCGGCCTTCGAAAAAATATTCTTCACCAGCAAGGATGAGACATACCACGCACCGGAAGTGGGCATTCCGGTTTTCCACACCGGATAATTCTTTCAGGATCTTTGTGACATTGTCATCAAAATTACACCCCTCTCCGGCATATCGCGCAGAATAGACGCCCGGACGGCCATCCAAAGCATCAACCTCAAGACCGGTATCATCGGCAAAGCAATCCATCCCGGTCTTTTCATAGACGAACCTTGCTTTCTGGGCGGCGTTGCCCGATATTGTATCGCTGGTCTCCGGGATATCCGAATCAATATTTACATCCCTCAGGCTGAGGATCCTGAATTCATTCCCCACGATCTCCTGGACTTCCCGGAGCTTATGTACATTGCCGGTCGCAAAAAGAAGGTCAGTCATAATGATCGTTTTCCGGCCTTCATTAAAAGCCTCGTGATCAATTCAGTGAACGACCATCCATAGGCCAGCGCCATCTTAGGGACAATACTGGCAGCAGTCAGTCCGGGAACAGTATTGACTTCCAGAAAATAAAAATCTTCTCCGTCAAAGATATAGTCAAACCGCACGACTCCTTTGCAATTCAGTTTTTCGAATAAAAATGCAGAAATTTCCCTGCACTTCTTTGAAACAGAATCCGGGATAGCTGCCGGGACCACCTCTTCCGACATTCCTTTGCGGTATTTTGCTTCATAGTCGAAATATTCTTTCCTGGGAATGATCTCCGTAACCGGGAACGCGATGGTCCCTTCCCCGGTCCGGATCACGCCGCAGGTAAGTTCACGGCCTTTAACAAATTCTTCAGCCAGGATTTCGTTATCCTCATGAAAGGCAAGTTCCAGCGCTGCTTTCAGCTCATCCTGATGGCTTACTTTCGACATCCCAACGCTGGAGCCACCGTTATTTGGTTTCACGAAAACAGGAAGCGCCAGTCGCTCCAGGATAACCCTGTCAGGATCAGGCGCTCCCCTGAAAAAATGCAGGGAACGGGCTGTCTTTATTCCATAAGAGGCAACGACCTGTTTACAGAAATGTTTATTAAAAGTTAAAGATGACGTTGTTACGTCACATGAAGTATAAGGTATTCCAAGGATGTCAAAATATCCCTGCAGCCGTCCGTTCTCCCCTGGCGTGCCATGAATGGCATTGAACACGATGTCAAACCGTATTTTTCTGTTCCCGATGACGAGGCTGAAATCATTTTTATCAATCGGAAAGATCTTCTGACCGATCCTGTAATTCCATTTTTTTCCTTTTATGATGATCAGATAAGGACGGAAAAGGTCCCGGTCCATATACAACTCAACCTGTTCCCCGCTTTTCTTAGAGATCGGATACTCTCCGGAATCACCTCCGGCGATAATAGCTACATTCAGCATACACCATAGTTTTAATGAGGGCAAAATTAATTTATTTTCCGTAAGTTTGTCGTTCTCTTATGGAAGTACAATAAAGTAAGCGATTTCAGGTTAATACCTTAAAACCAGAACATGGATTTTTTTGAGTTCCTGTTTTCTAAAAAATTTCTCAAGCATTTTCTCATTGCCATTGGAATTACTGTTGTCCTGATTCTGATCACCTTGCAATCACTCTCGTGGTACACCAAACACGACGAATACATTATTGTTCCCGATTTCCGGGGCATCTATGTTCAGGATGTAACCGGGAACCCGGATAACAGGAATTATCAGTTTTCGGTAGTCGATTCCATATTTGACGCTACAAAACCAAAAGGGACCGTTTTATCCCAGGATCCCTATCCGGGATCGAAGGTTAAAAAGAACAGGACCATCTATCTTTCGATCACCTCTTTTGTCCCTGAAAAGACCCCGATGCCTGACCTGCGCGATCTGACCCTGCGGCAGGCACAATCGATGCTGGAATCTTCGGGCCTTAGGTTAGGTAAACTAATATATATCCGTTCTTTTGATGAAGATGCCGTTCAAAACCAGTTATTTGGAGGAAAGCCTATCAAAGCCGGAACGATGATCGATAAAGGTTCCATGATCAGCCTTACGGTCGGGATGGGGGCCAAAGCAGCAGAATTGAAACAGGCGGATTCGTTGGAGGAAGGAATCCCTGAATAAAATGCAGTTGAACGGATAGCCAAGCTGACAATGAAATCAATGGTAAACAGAAAATTATTCTTGATGCGTACCCTGTTTTTTTATATGGCCCTTTTAGTGGCCGGAACTTCAGCATTCGCGCAGGAAGCGCTTACAGGATTACATTTCAACCCGGTGGTACAGGAGAAAGTAACAGAAATGAGCCGCCTGAAATATGCCCCCGGAGGAACAGATACCCTTCCTGTCAACCTGCCATTTTTCGATGATTTTTCAACCAATGGCGTCTTTCCTTCTGCTTTGCGCTGGATTGACCGTTATGCATTTGAAAACAATGATTTCCCTGTTTACCCGGTCAACCTTGGAGCGGTCACCCTGGATGCCATCAACGATTCCGGAATGATTTACCGCAACGCGGTCCCTGGTCCCGCCTGTTTTATCGCCGATCATCTGACATCGCGTTATATCCGTCTTGATTCAATCCTTACGCCGGTACCGCGAAGCCTTGGCCCTGCCGATTCGGTTTACCTGAGTTTTTTCTACCAGCCCCAGGGGAGGGGCCGTCCTCCTCAAACTTCCGATTCCCTGATCTTACAATTTCTTGTCAGGCCGGCCCACGACAGCATCACGCCTACCGATACCACGGCCATTCCTGATCTCTGGCAAAAAGTGTGGTTTGCAAATGGAATGTCCCTCGATACTTTTTATCTGCAAGGCAATAAATATTTCCGGCAGGTAATGGTTCCCGTTACCGATCCGCGGTATTTCACGAATAAATTCCGTTTCCGGTTTTTTAACTATGTAAGCTTAGCGAGTTCCGAAGAACCGAGCTGGCAAAGCAATACCGACCAATGGAACCTCGATAATATTTACCTGAACATCAACCGGGAATATACAGATACCATTTACCCGGAGATCCGGTTTATCCAGCGTCCGCCATCCATGTTGAAACGGTACGAGCAAATGCCTTATCCCCAATATTGTGATGACCCCACCAACGAAATCAGCGATACCATCGATATCCTCATCAGTAACCGCGACCTGGACAGCCATCTTTCATCTTATAATTATTATGCCACGGATCCCGGAGGGGCCTTTTCCAAAACATACGATGGGGGCAACTACAATATCAAGACATTTTATTATAACGGATATGTTACTTACCAGCCTTTTGCCCATCCTCCGGTGCCTTTCCTTTTCCCCATCAGCGCTTCTGACAGCGCCTCTTTTCTGATCACGCATATTGTGAAAGCCAATGATCCCGGATCAGCTTTAGGCGACACCATGCAATCATGGCAAAAATTTTACAATTACTTTGCTTATGATGATGGCACTCCTGAAGCAGGTTATGGCCTTACCCCCGCGGGATCAAAACTCGCCTATCGTTTTCATCTTAATAAATCGCCAGATACCCTTCGCGCTGTTCAGGTCTATTTTAACCGGACGCTCAGCAATGCCAGCAACCAATGGTTTTACCTGTGTGTATGGAATGATAATGCAGGGACGCCGGGAGATACCATCTATTCCGATCTGGTCCTCCCCTACTATACCGATTCGCTGAACAAGTTCATTACCTACCATATTTATCCCCCATTACGGCTGACAGGTACGTTTTATGTCGGCTGGATCCAGACCACCAATGATAATCTGAATGTGGGTTTTGACACTTACAATAACAGCCAGGATGAGATATTTTATAATACCATGGGGGAATGGGACAATTCGTTTTTTTCCGGTTCATTGATGATGCGGCCTGTTGTCGGGAAACCAATCCCGCTGGGGACCGGCGAAATCAATCCGGACCGGCTGGAGTTTGGCCTCTACCCCAATCCATGCTTTTCAGGTAAAGTGAATATCCGTCTCCCTGAAAACGATCTGATCCGCGCCGCATCAAGGCATGCATCCCTGACAATCTATAACCTCATTGGCCAACCGGTTTTAAAATCAGCTTATACTTCTTCCCTTGATGTGGCCAACCTTCCGGATGGTATTTATTGTATTTCCCTGACTGATCATGATGGAACGCAAATCGGGACTTCAAAACTGATCATTGCCCATTAAAATGCTTCTTTACAGCATGTTATGATTGAACAATCCGGCGCCAACGAAGAATCCAATGAAATGTATGAGCACTTCAGGTTCGTCGTTGATAAAGGCCAGGCCCTGTTGCGGATCGATAAGTACCTGATGGCCAAGATCGAAAATGCTTCCCGTAACCGGATCCAGAATGCTGCCCGCGCAGGAAATATCCTGGTCAACGACAACGCGATAAAACCCAATTACAAGGTCCGTCCGCAGGATGTCATTTCCATCGTTTTAGCTTATCCTCCGCGCGATACCGAGATCTATCCCGAGAATATTCCTGTTCCTATCGTTTATGAGGATGACGACCTGATGGTAATCAATAAACCGCCTGGGATGGTGGTCCACCCCGGTCACGGAAATTTCACCGGTACCTTACAGAATGCGCTTCTGTATCATTTGCAGCAACCGGAAAATGCCAACCCGGAAGTGAAACCTTACCTGGTCCACCGGATTGATAAAGATACCAGCGGTATCCTGCTTGTGGCAAAAAACGAACTGGCACAGTCCCGGCTGGCAAAACAATTTTTCGACCATACCATCAACCGCACTTATGTGGCTTTGGTGTGGGGCAATATCAAAGCCGACCAGGGTACCATTACAGGAAATATCGGACGCGATTCCCGTAATCGTCTCATTTATACTGTATGTGATGAAGAGGATAAAGGGCGTCATGCCGTAACGCATTATACCGTGCTGGAGCGGTTTGGATATGTAACCCTGGTGGAATGCAGGCTGGAGACCGGACGTACCCATCAGATCAGGGTACATTTCAAGCACATCGGACATCCGTTGTTCAATGATGAAAGTTATGGCGGAGCAGAAATCGTGAAAGGGACTACCTTTACGAAATACCGTCAGTTCGTTCAGCATTGTTTTAAACTGATTCCCCGCCAGGCCTTGCATGCTAAATCGCTGGGGTTCATCCATCCCACGACACGGAAATACATCTACTTTGACTCTGATTATCCGGAAGATCTGTCGGGGGCCATCGAAAAATGGAGGAATTACAGCATCCATAAAAATCTGGAAGAGACTTAATAAAATCCCCTGGTCTTACATTGTATTATCAATCAATCCATTATGGCGGGTCAGGGTGACCTGGCGCGAAATGGGCGCTGGATTCTCCTTTCTCCTCAAGGAGAAAGGTCAGGGGTCAATGTTCAATGGTCGATACAGCGAGTCCCGTTCCACGGGAATTCTTTTCGCGGCTGTTATCAATTCCCGCATCTCTGAAACCGTCATGACGGGGTTCTGGTCTTCAGCCCCGGCCAGGGAATAAATCCGGGTTGAATCATTAATGGTGCCGTCCATGTCGTCAACGCCGAATGACAGGGAAACCTGAGCCAGTTTTCGGCCTACTGCAGGCCAGTATGCTTTGATATGAGGAAAATTATCCAGATAGATCCGGGCTATGGCATACATTTTCATGTCGTCAATGACAGAAACTTCTTTAACCTCCGATAGTTTATTGTTACTGTTCCTGAATTTCAGAGGGATGAAGGCGTTGAATCCTGAAGTGCGGTCCTGTAATTGCCGGAGCCGTTCCAGATGATCTATTCTTTGCCGAGGGGTTTCTATATGACCATACAACATCGTTGCATTGGAAGGAATGCCTGCGCGATGGGCCGTTTCATGGATCTCCAGCCAGGTGGAAGAGGTAGCCTTCATTCCACAGATGATGTTCCTGAGACCTTCATCAAAAATTTCAGCGCCCCCACCCGGGATGGAACCCAATCCGCAGGATTTCAGGTAGCCAATCCCTTCCGTAAAAGTGAGGTTTGATTTTTTGATCATATAATCCAATTCTACGGCTGAATAAGCTTTTATATGCAAATCCGGCCGGAGTGATTTGATCTTTTTCAGTAATTCCCCGTAATAATAGATGTCCCGTTCGGGATGGACAGCGCCGGTAATGTGAAGTTCCATGATCGTATCATCCATTTCTTCAACCTTTTGAAGAATGTCACCAATGGTTAGTTCCCATCTGGCAGGGCTGAAATGGTGTGAAAAGGAGCAAAAAAGGCAATTGTTAACACAAATATTGGTGGGCTCAATATGGTAATTGCGGATATAATAGGCTGCGCGGCCATTTTTCCGGACCCGGGTTTCATCGGCCAACAGCCCCAGCAAACCTAATTCAGCATGCTCATAAAGAGATAACCCTTCTTCGGGAGAAATCCGTTCTCCTTTCAGGACTTTCAGGCAAATGGCTTTAACCGGGGACAAAGAATTCATCCGGTCGATAAAAACCAACCGGTAATTTTCCTGCATTACGTTCATAATTTGATGATTTTCTTCACCATCCGGCTTTCCCCATCCGAAACCGAAAGGATATACATACCAGAATCCCAACCCGAAACATCAAAATGTTTCTCAGTCTCCGATGAGGGTTCCCAGGCGGCAACCAACATGATATTACCCCATAAATCAGTGATTCTGATTTCGCATTTTTGTCTAAGGATGGCATTTTCCGATTGTATATTCAGGAAACTGGTCACCGGATTCGGATAAATACTGACTGGCAAAATCGTTACCGGGGCCCCGGTCCCCAGGGCCCAGCCGTTCAGGTCCATGACATTGGACTGGATCGGATCAAGCCAGTATTTCAGGGTGTTGGACGAATCAGATCCATTGCGGTCCCAGTGGTAGTAAAACATACCGTAATAATCATAAAGATCCACATGAAGGGAATCGCACCTGGAATCTCCGCCGGTCAGGGTTCCGATAAGCCTTCCGCTGTTATCATACAAAGGGGATCCGGATGAACCTCCTTCAGTGACGCCATGGCCATGAGCGGTTTCTGCCCACTTCGTCCGCCAATGCGTATATGCCGTCGGATAATTCCAGCTGGAGCGGACCAGTGGAGTGGTGTAAGTTGATATTTTTTTTATATCGCCCTGGGGATGATGGATCCCAACCCCGGAAGGGCTTGGGATTGTATCCCTGCTCCAGCCATTGAAGTAAACATCGAAAGTATCGGGAATAGCCGTAAGTAATTTGACCAGAAAGAAATCCGAACCGGTGTTTCCCCCATCGCCCCCATGGGCGATCAGCTTCACCCCGGTCATTGTCCTGGCTGTTGGCTCTATTAAAGGATTGGGGCAACTTGTCCCCTGATAATTAAAATATACTACCCACTGGCTCAAATCCAGGGAAGTGGATAACTTTCCACAATGATCCGCCGTGAGAAGATACGGGACGCCGTTGTTAAGGGTGTTATTGACCAGCGAACCTGAACACCAGACCGAGTAAGTCCCGCGTTTGACTTCAACCTTTGCAATACTTCTGACCTGGCGTTGCCAGTTATCTGCTTCACTGCATTTTACGTTCACTTCACAAAGGCCGGCCGTTCCGAAACCTGTCCTGTCGCCCGTCAGGTCCGAAACGCCTCTGTACGCATAAGCTACCTCTGAGAGATGCAACTTAGGTAGGTCAGCGCCTTCGGGGGAATTGTATTCAAGCGTGATCCTGTCACCGGCAATTAAAGCCGTTGCGAAGGTATTAGCTTCATTGTTGTTTATTTCCGTAAAGGCGCCTAAAAGTTGTGTCCGTTTGGGGGAATAGGCGAAAAACTTACCACCCTGAGGGATATGAAACTGGTCGAAATACAGAGTCAATGCCAATGCGCCAGGAGCATTTACCGTAACCCGCCAGATTTTTGTCCCATCCCCGGTTTTATCCCAGCTCCCCGACCGGGCGATGTCGATATCTACCGGGAGATTCACGGCAAAACGGTAAGGGATTGGCTCCTGCTCATCGCCCTGGCGTAAACTTTCCATATCAGGTGGGGCAAGTGAAACGGCATCCCGGCCATCGGGAGGAAGTGAGAAAGAAAAACTCTTAGGGACCCCGCCCTGGTTTAACTGGGCGATCATTAGCTTTGGAAGAAAAGCCAGGGTCAGGCAGCAGAGCCACAGGGATAATTTTGTCAGGCTTTTACGCATGATACTTATCGGGGTTAATTTATAATGGTTATTTTCCGGTATGTTTCCATTGATCCCTGACGAAAACGGACCATATAAATACCGGAAGGAACATCATGGATATCAAATGAAACGGGTGCAAGTTCCCCCGCTTCGGGCCAGGATCTGACCGTTTTACCCAAGGTATTGACGAGATCAAGCGTAAAGGAAAACGTATTGTCATTTCCCGGATTCACATTAAATTTTCCCCTGGCAGGATTGGGATAGATACTGATTGGATGTTGCCCATCAGGCTCGTCTATTCCCACGGCGGAAGTAATGGCAATATCATCGACCATAAAAATGAAGCTATCGTTCGTAACGCACTGAATTCCAACATACACGGTTTGGCTGACATAATCCGCCAGGCTAAATGATTTCAGCGTCCACGACAGGGGAGCGGTTTCAGGGGTAGTGGTGACCAGGGTAAAACTGGAAGGGTTGAGATCGGTGGTTGAAACTGCAATATTGAATTTTTCATCACCATACTCGTTGTTATAGGACTGCACCCAAAGCTCAATCCGGGGATCTGCCCCCAAGGTCATTTTAGGTGAAATTAACCATTTGTTGTTGGGGTTATAAGGAGGTTCTGACGAAAAGCAGCATCCCAGTTTGACTCCCGAATGGGGCGCCATGTTGGTCAGGGCCGGAGATGTATTTGACGGGACAAAGCAGATGTAAGCCATGGGCGCAAACTGGTGGGGAAAAGAGATTTCACTTATTCCATAAGTATTCCCTCCGTTCACATCGATGGTCGTCCAGGGTTCAAAAACCAGGGTAAAATCCTCGTTCGATTCAAAATCAAGCGATACGTTGGAGGGATATCCGGTCACCGTGATGTAGCCGGTTTTCGTTAATGTATCCGATGTCGTCCCATTGCTGACAATAAGGGTAACAGAGTAAGCGCCAGGAACTGAATATTTGATATTCTGAGGATTTTGAAGATTGGAAACAGCCGGAACCGCTCCGGGAAAACTCCATGACCATGAGGTCGGAATTCCGGTCGATTCATCGGTGAAATTAATGCCCTCCCCCACATCGGGTGTGGTTTTATCGGCAATAAAATCAGCGGTAAGGTCATTTGTCGCCTGCGTTCTCACTTCCAGGTCATCGATCATCATCAGCCAGTTGTCGCTGGATACACACCGTACGGCAACATAGACCATCTGATTGTTAAACTGGGCGAGGCTGTATGTTTTCCTGGTCCATGTAAGTGTTGTTTGCAACGAATCGGGGCCGGAGATGGGAATAAAACTGGCAGGATTATTGTCTGTTATCGAAACCAATACCTGGTATTTATCCAATCCATAGAGATCGCTGTAAGATTTAATCCAGAATGAAAAACTTCCATTGGTCCCAAGCTGGATTTTCGGGGAGATGAACCAATCGTTATTTGAGGAAGAATCGGAGGAGAAACAGGCGCCGAACCGCTGCCCACCATGGGCCTGAATATTCGGATCCGAAGCCATGGATGGAACAACCTGGGCAGGATTGAAACAAAGGAATGCCATGGCTTCCATTTGATGTGGAAAAGTGTGGCCCACAATCCCATAGGTCGTATGTTGATCCACATCGACAGTTGTCCAGGTATCAAAAGTCAGGGAAAAATCCGGGATGGATTCAAAATCCATTTTATAAACTGTATCAACAGCCGGAACCGTTCCGGGTTTTGAATCCCCGGACGAAGCGATTCCCTGAGAAAAGCAGTTTACGGATGGCCCAATGGCCAGTAAAAGGAAAAAGAATATACCGGTTGTGAACTGTTTTTTCGTTTTCATGAAATCCGGATCAACTCTTTTTATTTGGCAACTCCAATCCATAATGTTTCCGCTTATCTTCCTTGAGTAAAAGGAATGCAAGGAAGATGGCTGCCACTCCCAGGCAGGAGAATATCAGCATGGGGACAGTAAAATCATAAACCGCGGTGATATCTCCTTTTTGGATGGCTTCAGTAACTCCGGGATTCACCAACTCAATAACGTTACCGATGAGCCAGGGAAAGAACATAAGGCCAATATTCTGGATCCAGAAAACAAGGGCGTAGGCAGATCCCAGATAGCGTTCTTCCACAATTTTCGGGAGAGAAGGCCACATGGATGCCGGAACCAGGGAAAATGCAATGCCCAGGACGATGATGGCTATGACGGCAATGGCGATGTTGTTCGGCATGAAAGCGAAAGTGAGATGGGCAAGGGTAAGCAGGATTGCCCCATAGATCATAATCGTGGCCCCTTTCCCCTTTCTGTCGAGGAAGCTACCGATAATAGGTGTCAGAAGAATAGTCCCGATGGGCAATAATCCAGAAATTTTCCCGGCAATATGGGCATCAACTCCCAGTTTTGATTGCATCATGTGAACCGCATATTTCAGAAAAGGAAATACACCCGAATAAAATAAAACACAGAGCAGGGCAATGAGGATAAATCCCCGGTTGGTAATGATCTTGGCAAGATCCCTGACATGAAATTCTTCCGTGGGGTCTGGCCCCGGTCCTGCATGGCCGGTTTGTTTATCCAGTTTTTTATCCATGAAAGTATAGGTAAGGAAAGTCAGAAATCCTATACAGACCAGCGCAAGCCCAAGATAAATCGGGTTCATTACATTCCCTGTACGGATACCATCTACCACCTTTTCGCCGGCGATATCAGCTGAAAAGAAAAAGGCAACGGAAGCCCCCAACCGGGCTGTGGCGAGTTGCATTCCCATGGCTAAGGCAAGTTCTTTTCCCTGGAACCATTTTACAACGGTCCGGGAAGTGGTGATACCAGCCATTTCCACTCCGATCCCGAAAATGCCATACCCGATCGCGGCTAATTTAGCAGCAGCCGGCATGGTTGTCCAGAAAGAATTAAAAAAAGAAAAACCAAAACCACCCATTGAGAAATACGGGGTCAAAGCGTACATTTTTATCGATCCCCCGATTAACATTATAATAGTGGCAGTAAGTCCTGTAAAACGGATGCCCATTTTATCAAGAATGATACCCGAAATAATAAGAAAGCCAAGAACGTTGAGCATGTACTCAGATCCCGAGAAAAATCCATAATTGCTTGGGGTCCAGGAATAAGGTGGCATTTCGAGAAGGGATTCCAGCGGGGCGATCATGTCCACAAAATAATAGGCTCCCAGCATGGTGATAGAAATAAGCGCCAAAGCTGTCCAACGAGCCGCTTTAGAATCGCTTAAAATCTTTTGAATTTTTTCGGTCATGGTAAAATCAATTTAGGGTTGGTAGATGAGAATGAGGCACAAAGCTAAGAATTATTTGGTTTCTGCTAATCACTGTCACTCTTCTTATTAGGGAGAAATCCGTATTTTTGTTGAAAGATCTTCCTATGAATTGTCTTGTGGTTTCTGCTACAACCTTTGAAATCAGGCCATTTCTATCAGCATGTACGTTACAAAAACAAGAAGGTGATTTTCTGTCGCGGTACGTTTTCCGGAATTTTACCCTTGATGTCCTGATCCCGGGAGTTGGTATCATGCTGACTGCTTTTCATCTTGGACGGCAATTAACGGCACAGCATTATGACTTCGCCATCAATGCAGGGATAGCCGGTACTTTTAATAAAAACATCCCGATGGGGACGGTTGTAAATGTTACGGAAGATTGTATTTCAGAACTCGGCGCCGAAGACGGTACAAATTTTCTCTCCGTTTTTGAATTAGGACTGATGGATCCCGATACCTTCCCTTACCGGAACGGGAAGCTGGTCAATACAAATATCAGGGGATGGGGGATGGGGGATGGGAGATCGGAGATGGGGAAGCAAGGCGTGGAAAGGTTTTTAAAGATAGCGGAAAAATTACCACAGGTGAGTGGGATCACGGTCAATACGGCCCATGGAAGCATCGAGGGAGTTGAGCGGGTCATTAAACAATTTAATGCCGATATCGAAAGTATGGAAGGCGCTGCTTTTATCTATGCCTGCCAGGCCAGCCATATACCTTGTTTACAAATCCGGGCCATTTCCAACCATGTAGAGGAACGCAATAAATCAAAATGGGACATGGACCTTGCGCTTAAAAACCTGAATTTTTTTCTCATTGGACTTTTTAATGCAAAACAATAATTATCCGTTGGTTTGAATGATTTTTATACCAAACAATGACAACGATTAGTCTTGCCATTTCACCCTGTCCCAACGACACCTTCATCTTCGATCCGATGATCAACAGGAAAATTGATCTTGAAGGAATGGATTTTGAAGTTCAGTTCCACGATGTTGAAACCCTGAACAACATGGCTTTGAAAGATGGGCCTGACATGGTGAAAGTCAGTTATCATGCTTATCTTTTTCTTCATGAGGGCTATGCCCTTCTTGATTCGGGAAGCGCCATGGGAATAGGGAACGGCCCTCTTCTGATTGCCCGAAAACCATATACCTTAGAGGATATTCCCCGGCTGACGGTTGCCATTCCCGGAAAATATACCACGGCACACCTGCTTTTACAGGTTGCCGCCCCTCCTCCAAAACAAAAGCGGTTTATGCTTTTTTCTGAAATTGAGAACGCGATCATCACCGGAGTAACAGATGCCGGAGTGATCATCCATGAAAACCGTTTTACGTATGCTCAAAAAGGATTATTGAAAATCGCAGATTTGGGGGAATACTGGGAAACCCATACAGGATCGCCCATTCCATTGGGCGGGATCCTTGCAAAAAAAAACCTGGGACCTGATTTGATCAGCGCGCTCAACCGGATCATGCACCGGAGTGTGGCGTACGCTATAAAACATCCCCTGTCTGCCATGCCTTTTGTCCGTAAATATGCCCAGGAGATGGATGAAAAGGTAATGCAACAACACATTCAGCTCTATGTCAACGACTTTACCTTATGCCAGGGGCCCCGTGGGGAAAAAGCGGTTGCCTGCCTGAAGAGGATTGCAAAGGAAAGAGGGATAATACCGTAAAGAATGTGAAATGTGAAATGTGAAATGAAGAATAAAAAATGAGGAAGAAATATTGATTAACTAACAAGGATAAAATGATAAATTATAGTCAGGATAAAATATCAGTGAAAAGTATTGAACGGGTAATACAAAGCGCGCTTACGGGCGGGTATATCAGAGATGAAGATTCCGCGGTAATCCTATATGACCTGACTTTTCTTGAAAACCGCATCCGGCGACTGGTTTCCTGTTTCCCGGACAATACCCTTCATGCCCTGGCAATAAAGGCCAATCCGCTGATCCGTATCCTGGATTTTGTGAACCGGATGAATTTCCCTGTTGGTCCGGAAGAAAATCCAGGGATGGAAAAACCGCAGAAAAGGGTTCGCTGCCACACGCCGAAAACCGGGGTTGAAGCTGCTTCCTTAGGTGAGGTAAACCTCGCTTTGAAAACCGGGTGCCTGCCGGATCAGATCGTGTTCGATTCACCGGTAAAGACAAGAGCTGAGCTGGAATTTGCCATCAAAACGGGGATTCATATCAATGTGGATAATCTATCGGAACTTGAACGGATCCGGGAGATCCTTGCAGGTTCCGGGCGCAAGCCAAACGCTCCGGCTGATATCACAGTCCTTTCCAACGAAGCCCGATTTCCGGGATCAATAGGGATCCGGATCAATCCGCAGATTGGGGTTGGGACCATCCTTGAATCGAGTGTGGCGGGTGAATATTCCAAATTCGGCGTCCCCATCCGTTATCAGCGGGTCGCCCTGGAAAAGGCTTTCCTGTCGTACGAATGGTTGACTGGTGTGCATCTTCATGTCGGGTCACAAGGCTGCTCCATGAACATGTTGATCGATGGCATTGGAATTTTATATGATTTCGTAACAGAAATAAATGTAAAACGTCTGGAAAAGGGATTCACGCCTGTTTTCATTTTCGACATAGGGGGAGGATTACCGGTTTCCTATGAACAGGATACTGTCCCTCCCGCCATGGAGGATTATGCCGCGGCAATCCGGATGCGGGCGCCCGGGCTTTTTGGAGCTATAAGCCCAGGGCCCAAAACCGCTCCGCATGTTTCCCCTTCTGACCATGTCCCTGCCCTGATCACTGAATTTGGCCGTTGGACCTATACCAACGCGGGATGGACTATGAGCAGGGTTGAATATGTAAAACACGATCAGACGATCAACACGGCCATGCTTCACGTAGGCGCCGACCTGTTCGTGCGCGAATGCCTCAATCCCAATGCATGGAAACATGAGTACAGCGTTTATGACAGGAAAGGAAAGCTAAAGGCCGGGGTTGATAAAAATCCATACAACCTGGCAGGGCCTTTGTGTTTTGCAGGAGATATCCTGGCTAAAGAGGTCCGGTTACCAAAAATTGAAGAAGGCGATTACGTTGTGGTCCATGATACAGGAGGTTATACATTCAGTATGTGGTCGCGGTATAACAGCCGCCAGATTCCCCGGGTCCTGGGATATCAAAATGAAGGAAAGAACTTTGAAATACTGAAGGAACGAGAGACTTTTGATGATATTTATTCATTTTGGAAGTAATTTCAGAATGGGTGAAATCCGGTCCTTCCATTTATACACTTCTTAACCCGCCCGTTTTTCATTATCTTTGCCTTTTACATAAAAGGTCACATTTATGATCATCGTTACAGGAGCGGCTGGTTTTATCGGAAGCTGCATGGTCAGCAAGCTGAACAACAAGGGCTTAAAGGATATTGTTTTGGTTGACGATTTTTCGCAAACCCGGAAATTGCCCAACCTGGCCCATAAAAGTTACCGGGAAAAAATCGAAAGAAATTCTTTTTTATCCTGGTTGCCTGACCACGCCCACCAGGTGGACTTTATCTTTCATCTGGGCGCCCGCACTGATACCACGGAATTCGATATGGCCGTCTTTGACAGGTTGAACCTGAATTACAGTAAAGCGTTATGGAATATATGCACGGAACATGGAATTCCTTTGGTTTATGCTTCTTCAGCAGCCACTTACGGAGATGGTTCCCTTGGCTATGACGACCGCGATCCCATGCTCTCCTTCAGGCTTAAGCCATTAAATCCTTATGGCATTTCGAAAAACGAATTTGATAAATGGGTATTGCAGCAAACCCTAACCCCGCCTCGTTGGTACGGGTTGAAATTTTTCAATGTTTTCGGCCCCAATGAGTACCATAAAGGAAGAATGGCTTCGGTCATTTTTCATGCTTACCGACAGATCACCGGAACAGATTATGGGAAGAAGGATGAGGGGAAACCGGTTAAATTGTTCCGCTCCCATCGTCCGGACTACAAGGACGGGGAACAGTTACGCGATTTCATTTATGTGAAGGATATAACCGATGTGATGTATTTCCTGATGAACTATACTGACCAGAAAGATACCGGTACGAAAGACATCCAGGGGATAAATACCGTTTATGACAAAACCGGTTCAGGGATTTATAACTTGGGTACGGGTAAAGCCAGGACTTTTCTTGATCTTGTCAATGCCGTTTTTGCCGCCCTTGACCTTCCTTCTAACATTGAATTCATTGATACCCCGGCCGATATCCGCGATAAATATCAGTATTTCACCCAGGCCAACATAGAAAAACTCAGATCGGCTGGCTATTCCAAACCTTTTTATACCCTTGAAAACGGCATTGAAGAATATGTCCAGGGATACCTGATAAATTCAGCCTGCTGTTAATCAGATAATAGTCATAAAAAACAAGCCGTATCCCTCCTCTTATCAACTTTTCCTATCTTTGCAAGGATCAAATGACCATGGCTAAAATCACTTTTAACAATGAAAAATCATTCTTTCATCGGTTTATTGGGAGCGCTTTTATTTTCTTGTTTTCCTTTTTTCAATATTGCTGTTTGCCGTGATGCCCCGGTCACGACTGTGGGGAGTGCAAATCCTTGTCCAGGAAACAGCATAACAATCCCTGTATATGTTGATAATTTCACAAATATCACTGCCATAACGCTGAGGATTGAGTATGATCCTGCGGTTATGACTTTTAACAATTTCAGCGGGAACCCGGTTTTATCAGGAATTATAGCCAATGCCATCCCAGTCGGGGAAGGGTCTTCGCTGTACAAGGTAATGATAGTGTGGACTGACATTCATCCTAAGACATTGGACAATGGTAGTAGTATCATTGATCTCGCTTTTTCTTATTTATCCGGAGATGGCTCCCTTGTTTTTAATAATACCAGCGGTGGCGGAGGGGATTGCGAATATGCTGATGAAACCTGGATGCCCATGAATGACATTCCCACGGAACAATTTTATCATCATGGGACCATCCTCAATGCCGGCGCAGGGCCTGCAGGAGAGATCAGCGGAAGTAGCGTAATCTGCCAGGGATCAAACAATATTTCTTACGCGGTTGCACCCATTGCCAATGCCACAGGTTATACCTGGTCCTTGCCTGCTGGGGCTGCGATCGCATCCGGAGAAAATACAAATACCATTATAGTAAATTTTAATCCTGACGCTAACTCCGGGTTGATTTCCGTATTTGGATATAATACCGCGTGTTTGGCAGGTGGTACCCCTTCACCCGATTACTGGGTCACAGTTCATCCTCTCCCAACCTCTGCCCTTTCCGGATCTACGATAATCTGCGCCGGGAACACCGCTTCCCTGACGATCGACCTGACGGGGACCGCTCCCTGGAATATTACTTACACGGATGGGACCAACCAGTTTAACATCAATGATATAGCCTCGTCTCCTTACCTGCTTGAGGTCGCCCCCTCAGAAACAACATCTTACTGGGTCACAATGGTTTCTGACGGAAATAACTGTACGGGCGCCGGATCCGGCATTGCCACTATAAATGTTAATCCTTTACCAACTGCAAGTCTTTCAGGATCGGCAACAATCTGCGCCGGAAGCAGCGCTTCCCTGACTGTTAACCTGACCGGGACAGCGCCCTGGGACATCACTTACACGGATGGGACCAACCAGTTTAACATCAATGATATAGCCTCTTCGCCTTACCCGTTTGAAGTTGCCCCATCAGAAACAACATCTTACTGGGTTACAATGGTTTCTGACGGAAATAACTGTACGGGCGCCGGATCCGGCATTGCCACGGTAAATGTTAACCCTTTACCAACTGCAAGTCTTTCAGGATCGGCAACAATCTGCGCCGGGAACACCGCTTCCCTGACGATCGACCTGACGGGGACCGCTCCCTGGAATATTACTTACACGGATGGGTCCAACCAGTTTAACATCAATGATATAGCCTCATCTCCTTACCTGCTTGAGGTCGCCCCCTCAGAAACAACATCTTACTGGGTTACAATGGTTTCTGACGGAAATAATTGTACGGGCGCCGGATCCGGCATTGCCACGGTAAATGTTAATCCTTTACCAACTGCAAGTCTTTCAGGATCGGCAACAATCTGCGCCGGGAACACCGCTTCCCTGACTGTTAACCTGACCGGGACAGCGCCCTGGGACCTCACTTACACGGATGGGACCAACCAGTTTAACATCAATGATATAGCCGCTTCGCCCTACCCGTTTGAGGTTGCCCCATCAGAAACAACATCTTACTGGGTTACAATGGTTTCTGACGGAAATAACTGTACCAATACAGGCTCGGAAAGCATTACGATAGAAGTTAATCCAT
>Ga0172381_10001496_pt1 | contig 27212 bp, 29 predicted proteins | sample Leawel6488metaG_FD_119754 | JGI IMG/M metagenome (GOLD analysis project Ga0172381, IMG submission 119754) | Leachate microbial communities from a municipal landfill in Southern Ontario, Canada - Leachate well 64-88 metaG | ecosystem: Engineered > Solid waste > Landfill > Unclassified | place... | reverse complement strand
GAGGGACTTGCACCCCCGAAGGCCGAAGCCATCTGATTTACAGTCAGACCCGTTTGACTACTTTGGTAATCGCCCAATGAAACAATGATAGCAAAATGTTGATTATTTTTCAATAACCTTCATCCTCTCCTCTTTCCATTCTTGAATTTTCTTCTGATGTCCTGATAAAAGGACGGGAGGCACTTTCCATTTCTTTCCCGAATCTCCAATAAATACTTCTGGCCTAGTATATTCTGGATATTCTATAAACCCTCCTTTTTTAGTCATTCTTTCTTTTAAAAAAGCTGGTTTACCTAAAACATTAGGAATGATTCGAGAAATTGTTTCCATCACAATCATTGCTGGCAATTCCCCTCCCATCAAATCATATTCTCCGATTGATATTTCTTCATCTGCAATATATTTCGCTACCCTCTCATCAACTCCCTCATAACGGCCACAGATAAAAACAAGATTATCATATTTGCTCAATTGAAAAGCTTTCTTTTGATTAAAAGTCTTTCCACGAGGAGTAAATAATATTACTCGAGTCTTCTTCTTTTTGTTCTTCTTAGATATTTCTTTAATTGCTTTAAAGATTGGCTCAACTTTTAAAACCATTCCTAATCCTCCGCCATATGGCCTGTCATCAACTGTTCTTCTTTCATTATCAGTCCACTTCCTTAAATCATGAACATTAATTTTAAGAATGCCTTTGTCTGAGGCTTTCTTAATAAATGATTCATTTAAATATGAATCAAAAAGATTAGGGAAAATTGTAATAATATCGAATTGCATATTTGAGATAAATATAACACAAAACTTGTATTTGAAAAAGAATAAATAAAAAATAGCAATTAGCCCCTGCATTAGGCAGAAATGTTTCCTTCGAGCTCTTTCATGAGACTGATGAGCTGAGTGGACATTCCTTTTTCTTCGGCCCGTCCCATTAGCAGGGCGATGCCGCTTTTGACTTCTTTACCTCTTTCGAGCATCTTCTGCTCAACTTTTTTTGTAATCTCTGCCCGATTCATGTTCTTGACTTTCTCCTCAAGAGACAGGAAGAGATCAAGGCGGATGATTACGCTCTGAATATCAGCGTCCTTGTATTTCTTTTGCAGTTCAGTAAGCGTCGCCTTCAATCTTCTGGCTGACGCAAAAATCTCAAGTCCTTTCTTTCTCAGCATTTAGAAATAGCCTCCTTAAGGCTGCTTGCAATATACGATAAAATAAGAGATTAGTCAATAAAACTAGCAACACATAATAAAAAACCGCGTAAAACGGTTAAGAAAGATTAGAAGATTATAAGGGATATTCGATACCCTGCGAAATGAAATCATCAAGCAGGTCATCATACATCTCTATGATTTTTTTTCCATCTTTTTTGGGATTCAATGAAAGAATTATTTTTATCTGGCCTTTCATCGGTTGTGGAACACGAGGCGATAATTTTCTTTTTATGTTTTCGTTCAGCGTCTTTAACATTGAAACGATGTCCTTGGGATCCTTTCTAGCTCCTGGCATAAAACTCATAGTAAAGGCACCTCCTTTGTGCTGATTAGTTTATACATTAAAATATTTTTTATGTCAAAACAAAAAATCCCTTGCGGGACTTTCTGTATTGTATAGACAATTAAATCTTGAAATCATCAAAATCTTCAGTAATACTTGATGCAGATTCTGCTACTGGAGCAGCACCTGTTACTGAAGCAGCTTCTTGAGGCTTTCTTCTAGAACCACCTTCTGGCTCTTCAATCTTCAAGTTAACTCTGGCGTGATTCTTAAGACCAATGATTCTCACTAGATTTCTAATAGCTCTAGCTGTTGAACCTTCTCTTCCGATTAACTGACCCATATCTTCTGGGTTTACTTTTACTGTTAGCAGAACACCCATTTCGTCAACTTTTCTATCAACTTTGACATCTGTTGGATGATCAACTAATGTTTTTACAATGAATTCAAGAAACTCGATATCTTTTGCTTCTGCCATGCTAGTTCGATTTTTATTCTAAATACTTCTCACCGGGTAGTTCGACCTTTCCTTTTATCATTATATTACTCGCTACCCTTTTCCAATGTTTAACAATAAAAAAGGAGAATAGTATAAAACTATTCTGCCTTTGGAGCTTCTTCTACTACTGGAGCTACTTCTTCTGCTTTAGGCGCAGGAGCAGCAACTGGGGCTGCAACTGGCTCTGGAGCAGCTTTCTTTTTCTTCTTAAAAACAATCTTTTTCTTTTCTCCCTTAACTACATTTTCGTTAATAAGGATATTATAAACTGTATCTGATGGCTTTGCTCCAACACTCATCCAATACTGGATTCTTTCTGAAACTAAAGTCTTCTCTTTGGTTAAAGGATTGTAAAATCCTACCTGTTCAACAAACTTTCCTCCTTGGGGTGGATTGTTTCTATCTGTGACGACAACCTTGTATGAAGGCTGCTTTTTCTTTCCTGTTCTAAATAGTCTGATTACTAACATATTCGGTTATTATTAATTACAAAAATATCTTACACTATTTCTTATTTATTTTCAACCCTTAGCCAATTACAGAGTATCCCAGTCCTTTATCTTTAAAGCTTCTTCGGCGGCTTTCAATTCTGCTTCATGTTTTGAGGACCCATCTCCCTTGGCAACCAACTCGTCTCCCAAGAAAACTCCTACCACGAATAACTTCATATGATCTGGCCCACTCTCTTCTAAAACCTGGTAAACTGGGGTAATAGCCACTATTTCCTGCGACTTTTCTTGGAATAAAGATTTAGGATCTTTAAATAATTTCTTTTCAATTATTTCTGGAAGCTTTCTCTCGATCAAATTCTTTTCAATGAATTTTTTGGCAACTTCATATCCTTGATCTAAATACAGAGCACCAATAAAGGCTTCGAAGGTATCCGAAAGAATATACTTTCTAGCTTTGCCTTTTTCTTTTTCTTCTCCCGAAGACAGCAAAAGAAAATTTTCAAACTCCATTTCCTTGGCTGCGTCCGAGATAATACTAGCATTAACTAGAGAAGCTCTCCATCCTGTCATTTCCCCCTCTGGTTTATCTGGATAAGTTCTAAAAAGATAATCAGTAGTTATTAATTCTAAAACTGCATCTCCCAAGAATTCCAATCTCTCATTATGAGATAAATAAAAGGTAGGATTTTCATTTAAGTATGAACGATGACAGAAAGCTTGAATTAATAAATCCTTATTCTTAAAAGAAACATTTAATGATTTTTCAATTAGAGAAAAATCTTTCATATTATTCTTCTTCATTGTTTTCGCTTTTAACTTCTTCCTCTTCTTCTCCGGCAATCTCTCTATATACTGTTCCTAAAACTCCATTAATGAATTTTCTCGAATTCTCTCCGCCAAAGTTCTTAGCTAATTCAATTGATTCATTGATTGCTACCTTAGGAGGAACCTCGTCTTTACTTTCGTAAAGAAGCTCAAAAATGCCAATTCTTAAAACATTCCTGTCGAGAATGTTTATTTGATTAATCGGCCACTCAGGAGCAGTTTTTTCAATAATTTTATCAATTACTTCAAGATTTTCTTTGACTCCATTAATAAGAGCCCAAATAAAATCATAACTTTCAAGGCCTTTGCCGAATTCTTCAATGTTCTTTTCAGTAATTTTTTCCAACTCGTTATTAACTTTCCCATGAAAGTCCCATTCATACAAACTTTGCATTGCAACCGATCTTGATAGGTGCCTTGAGGCCATATTATTTCTTTTCTTCTTTTTTAGATTCTGTAGGTTTAGCTTCTCCTATTTCCTTTTGTCTCTTTTTCTGTTCTTTCTTCTCTAATTTAGCCATTACGTTTACAAGCTCAGTTCCCTTGTAATATCCGCAAAAACCGCAAAGAGTGTGAGGCAAAACAGGCTTGCCACATTTAGGGCATTTAACTAAAGCCGGGGCTTTAATGAAAATATTTCCCCTTCTTCTGTTCTTTCTTGATGAATTGTGTCTTTGTTTTGGTACTGCCATATTCTTATCTTTAAATCTATATAGCTATTATACATTTTTAAACAATTTTGTCAAAAACCTAGGCTTCATTTTTCTTTAATTTTTTCCTAATTTCTAAATAGTCTGGAATTACCCTAGATACTAAATCCCAAAACCCTTGTGAATGATTAAATTCCTTTAAATGGCAAAGCTCATGAACGATAATATAGTCGGAAAACTTTTCAGGAATTAAAGCAATCCTATAGTTAAAATTCAAATTCCCCTTTCTTGAACAGCTCCCCCAGCGAGTCTTTTGGTTCTTAATGCGAATATTATTAAATTTAAAACCATAGGTATTATTGAAATATTCTACTCTTTCCTGGGCCAAAATCAAAGCTTTATCTTTATATTCTTTGTATTCCTTCTTGTTTCCTTTAATAAGCAATTTCTTCGGTGCTTTCTTGAAATATTCAATTTTATCAATAATCCATTGCGCTTTTCTAATAATAAACTGCTCAACAATATTATCATCTATATTCCTCGGAGTAGTTACAACAAAATTACCATCGCAATAGATGGCCAACCTTACTTTTCGAGCTCGTTTACTAACTTTCAAAGTATACTCAATCTTATTCTTATTTATTTCAATCTGTCTTTTCATTATTAAACTATTCTAGCAAAAATTAATCTTCTTGACGATTATTTTTAAATAAAAAGAGTGGGTAAACTTTTATCTTGCGATTTCCTCGCAAATAATTAAAAGTGTCCCCACTATAATTTTTTCTCCAATACCATACCTTTTTCTCGCAATTAGTTGTTTTCGCTTGTCGGACAAACTAATTGCCGCTTCATGTGCCGTGGCTTTGCCGAACCTTGCGAAGACTCTACAGACAAGCAAGAATGCTTTCCATAAGGCTGCCGCAATAGCTTCAACAATTACCCAGGCATCAAACCCAGATTTTTTGGCCATTTTTTATCACCAGAACTATTATATATTATATAATATTACATAATATTGTCAATAGAAGACTTTCCACCCTGTAATCTTTCCTTTAAATCAAGGTTATTTACATTTTTTAAAAAATATGATATTGAATAATTGGCCTTTCAAGAAACGATCTCTTCGAAACGGCCAATGTGGACGTAAGGGTTGTTGAACAATGAAAAGCGTAGCAATCATTTTCGTAGCTTGCTCAATCACTAATCCGCTTTCTTTCGATGCAGTACTGGTTGCACCTACCGTTGTGCTCTTACCAGAAGACGCAACTCCAACTGGTCGTGAGATCGAAACGAACGAGCTACTCCCAACTCAAAAAACAAGGAAATGTTGCTACATTGGTACCGTGTTGGTTCAAGTCCAACCCAATGTAGTATGACTTCCACAAAGTTCATTCAGACAGGCATTCGAGCCCAGGGCTCATGGACATCATCGTATGTTCGGGAGGAAAGCAAACGCTTATCCTCCTTTCTTTTTTTAAAAAATACAGATTAAATATTTATCAATCCCCTCTTTTTCATCTCCCAAAAACACTTAGCTGTTATCTGAATATCTATTAAGGCATTATGAGCTTCATCGAAGTTTGTTTTAAAAAGTTTGTAATGCAATTCTTCTAATTTAGGCCACTTGTATCCATACTGGCTGCTAATGGCACAAAAATTAGTTGAAGCCTTCATTGTGCAAAATTTATTCTTGTTTGCAAAACAATTCATGTTGCCAATTCTTAATAATTCGGAACCCATTATCTTCTCATCAAAATCAATATTGTGCGCAATCAAACAATCTGCCCCCTCAACTAGATTTTCAAATTCACTTAAAACATCGCACAAATCACAGCCTTCCTCAATGGCTTTTTTATTTGTAATACCATGAATTAAAGAAGATTCTTTGGGAATTACAAATCCCTCTGGTTTTATAATATAACTATTGCTTAATATTTCTTTTCCTTTTTCATCACATAAAATCCAAGCTATTTGAACTAGTCTTGGCCAATTGTCAAAATCATCTACTGGAGCATTATATCTTTTAGGCAATCCTGTTGTTTCCGTATCAAAAAATAAATACATAATATAATCTTAGTATTAATAAATACATCTTGCAAATTAAGGTTTAATTTTCTTCAACTGACCTAGCGAGTTTTTTATGAATTTTCCGAATTTACGGTCTTTTTCTCTTTTTTCAATGTCGGTCATTTCGTAATATTCACTTTCTTTTTTTAATTTAATATAATTTAAATATTTCTCTTCATCTAATTTTTTTGTTCTAACAGCTTCTAAAACAGCACAATCAGATTCTTGTGTGTGAGTACAATCAGCATATTTACAATTTTTAGCCAAAACAACGATTTCATCAAAAACATTATCTATTCCAGTACTTGCGCCCGCTATTCCTACTTCTCTTGTTCCTGGATTATCAATTACAATCCCGCCATTTTCTAAAAAATACATTTCCCTAGCCGTGGTTGTGTGTTTACCCTTATGCGTTGAAGCGCTTATTTCTTTTGTTTTAATTTTACCTTCTCCTAGTAGTTTATTTATTAAAGATGATTTTCCTATACCAGATGAACCTAGAAAACAATATGTCTTCCCTTTTTCTATATAGTATATTAGCTCCTCTAATCCTTGCTCAGAAACCGTACTAGTTGAAAGAATATCTATATTATCAAATCTATTTTTTATTTGTTCTATTTTTTGATTTAATTCTGTTTCTGAAATTAAATCAATTTTGTTTAATATGATCACCGGTTTAATTTTCCCTTCATTTGCTAAAACAAGGTATCTTTCAAAACGATTAAGATTGTAATCCCTATCAACAGATTCAACAATGAAGGCTGTGTTGATATTAGTAGCAATAATTTGCGTATCTTGTTTATTGCTGTATTTTTTATAGAGTACAGTTTGTCTTGGTAGAATTTCGTGAATAATTGCCATCTCTTTATCAGGCATAGTTATGGCTACCCAGTCCCCAACCGCCGGATAATCCTCTCTCTTTGTAGCAGTAAATATCTTTTTTCCTGTTATCTTTGCCAAATATTCACCATCTATATCCTTTACTTTATATGCTTCTTTGTATTCAGAAATAACTCTAGCAATCGAATATTTTTCTAATTCTAAAAACTTTCTCTTTGATTCAAAGAAATCATTATAACCCAAACCTTCAAGTTTAATTTTTACAATCTCATTAATCATGTTTTTATTATACTTATAAAAGCAAAAAGTGCCAATAATGGCACTAGAATTTGCAGGGGCAATGGGACGAACTTGGAACCTTTAATTAACTCACCAATGTTCCAAACTTCTCCCCTTTTAAAGCCTTAGAAACATCTTTAAGATTTTTAATATTAAAAACAACTATTGGTTTTTGATTGTCTGAACACAAAGCAAAAGCAGTTAAATCCATTACATCTAAATCTTTCTCTAATGCTTCTTTGAATGATAATTTTTCGTACAATTTAGCATTAGGATCTTTTTTAGGATCCTTATTATAAACACCATCAACATTGGTCGCTTTTAAAATTAAATCGCAATCAACTTCACAAGCTCTTAAAGCTGCTGAAGTATCAGTAGTAAAAAATGGATTACCTGTACCACCAGCAAATATCACAATTCTCCCCTTGCTTAAATGATGAACTGCTTTCTTTTTTGAAAAAGACTCGCAGAATTTTTCCATTGACACAGAAGACATTAATCTTGCTGGAATTCCTAACGTCTCAAAAGCTTCTTCTAGTCCTAATCCATTAATAATAGTTGATAACATACCCATATAGTCAGCTGCAACCCTATCAAAATGTTCTTCTCCCACTTCTCGTCCCCTAAAAATATTGCCTCCGCCTATAACAATGCATAACTCAATATCATTCTTCTTTTTAATTTCAGCAATCTGTTTAGCCATCTCTATATACGAAGAAAGAGAAACTCCTTTTCCATCTTCTTTGCCAAACGACTCCCCGCCTATCTTTAATAGAACTCTTTTGTATTTTTTCATTTAAAAATTAGAAATTATTATTAAGAATATTATATTCTATTTCTTAAAACCTAGCAAATTAAATATTAAAATAAAAGAGCCGAATATTTTATTCCGCCCAGTTTAAAAAATTAGAATACTTTGTTGAAGATATCATCAACGTAGATAAGCTTTTTCTTGAGAGAAAAGCATCCTTGGAGTTCTTCAGCAGTGATATGCTTCATAATCTCTTTGCTTTTCAAAAGTGCTCTCTTGAAGTCTGCTTGGTTTTCCCAGCATGCAAGGGCAATATCCCGGATCAGCGTGTGCGCCTCTTCTCTTGGTAATCCGCTTTTTTTTGCCACGAGCATCATCACTTCCTGAGAGAAAATCAGACCTTTTGTCTGGTTTAAGTTCTTCTTCATTCTCTTCGAGAAAACCCGCATGTTTTTGATGGTGCCGGTCAGCCGAATCAGCCCGTATTCAACAAGAGCTGAGCTATCGGGAATAATAACTCTTTCCGGCCCAGAATTATCTAGGCTGCGCTCGTTCCAGCAGTTTGCCAGATTGTCATAAGCAACTTGGACATTACTACAGACAATCCGCATCAAGCCAGTCAAATTTTCCCAGCTGATGGGATTCTTTTTATGCGGCATGGCCGAAGAACCTTTCTGATTCTGACTAAACGGCTCCATGACTTCGCCGATTTCGGTTTGAGCAAGCAATCGCATGTCAACCGATATTTTGGAAATGGTACTGGCAATGAGACCGAGAGTAGCCATGTATTCAGTGATGAGGTCGCGAGAAATGATTTGCGTTGCAATTATCGGTCGAAGACCAAGCTTCTCGCAGGTAAGCGCTTCGATTCTCGGCTCGAGCGCATACATGCCAACTGCTCCGCTAATCTTGCCAACAGCCATTTCCTCACGTAAATAGTCGAGCCGCCGCTGATGCCGATGAAGCTCATCGTACCAATTGGCGAACTTAACTCCGAAGGTTATCGGCTCAGCCTGAATCCCATGGGTTCGCCCAATCTGAGGGACATACTTGTATTCCTCGGCCTTTTCTTTAACAGCTTCCATGAGATTCGCAAGAGCATCTCTTATGAGATTGAGGCTTTCCCTCAATTGAAGGCTCAATGCAGTGTCAACGATATCATAAGATGTCAGCCCATTGTGAACCCATGGACGAAGCTCAGTTGGAAACTGAGGAGAGATGTGCTGCAAAAATGCAACAACATCATGCTTGGTAATCTCGCTCTCAATTCGGTTGATTTCTTCCGGGTCAATTTTTATCTTGTTTATAAAAGGAATGTCGAAATTGAAATCTCCGTACTCTTTTCGAGCTCGCAGGACGGCAAGCTCCACTTCAAGCCAAGTGTGAAACTTGTTTTCATCAGACCATACTTGCATCATTCTCTTGCTTGTGTAACGACTAATCATAATGACTTCGCCTCATATTCTTTAAATGTCAAAAAACTGTAAAATTAATGCAAAAATACAATGATTTTTGCAAGAAAAATATAACAAAATAATTAATTATTGTCAAAAAATAAAGAGATTGCTTATTTGCAAATCTCCCGTCTTGTAATCACCTCTTTTCCGTTGGTAATAGTCCAGTTATCTAGCCTATCCAACCAGTTCGCTTTGCCATAGTTTATGGCATCTCTCTTTCTGACAAAATATACTCTTCCCATTTCTTTGGGTAAAATTTTTTCAAGAGAACTGTAAGGATTCATATTTTCTTCTGAAAAATACCAAGCTCCCTTTTTATCTGGAGTAAGTATCCCAGCAAAGATCAATTGTCTGCAAGCATTTCTTCCTTTTTTGGCAACTTCTAGATTATCGGAAGTCGTATCATCACGAATCTTCTTCCAATCAATCTCCTGATTTGCACCAAGATAACCCTTAAGGTCTTCCCTGTTTTCACACATAGAGACTCTCCTTGAAATAATTAATTTAAAATTTCTAAAATAAATAATACCAGATATAAATATTGTGTGCAATATACAATCTTGACGCTAATAAATAATTATATTATACTTTAGCCACACATCAGGAGGTGTGTATCATGGAGAAACTTGAAAAATCTTGGCTATCAGAGCAAGATATAATCAACAGAGTAGCAGAGGTCAAGGGCATAAAGCTCAGTAGTCCTATTGAGGGCAGTATCTATGTTTATTCAGGTACTATCATGTCTCTTCCTCTGACAAAGAAAGTAATTGCAGACCTTGAAGAGGCTGGATTCAAATTCCTGCCTCCAGAGCGTGAACAAGATAAATATCTAATCGAGTTCAAGTTAAGAGAAGGTAGGTACTGCTGGAGATTAAAACCCGAAGAGCAGCTTGAACTTACCTTCAACATCTTCAAGCATCCAGCAAGGAACGAAGACGGGGTGCATCTCATTCCAACAATCGGCAACCTCAACGATGGAAGCACAGATGATTACATCCCCGGACTTAAGGCTTTCCGAATTGCTTTCAAAAACTTCAAAGAAAACGCTCACCCGCTGGTCAGAGACCTGATCAAAAACAACAAAAATGACCTAGTGGTCTCCTGGGCAGAGCTCAATCTCGAAGGCCTTATGAGTATCTCCCAGCTCTGGAGTGAATTTGAGAAAGGTGGCCCATCTCGCAAATACCTGAAAAGGCTGCCCTTTATCAAACCAAACCCTGAACTTGCTTGCACGCTTGAAACTTTTAAGCTGCCTCAGTTCGTTCCCAAGAAAGCCCAGCTTGAAATACTCACAGCCTGGGAAAGACAACTCAGTAAGTTCCAGTCTGAACTTTGAACAATATTTTCAATCGTCTCACTAAAACAAGGTGGGACTTTTTTATTCATCTTCAGCTACTAACTGTCCGCAAGCCGCTTTAATTCCCCTTCCAAACTCATATCTTTGAGTAGTAAATATTCCTTCCCCTTCTAAATACTCTTTGAATTTCTTAATTGTTTTAGAATCACTGGCTTTAAATTTTCCTGTTGGATTATAGACTATCAAATTAACCATGTATAATGGTTTTTTCATTAACAAGGCTAGTTCACGAGCACATTCAAGAGAATCGTTCTCCCCTTCGATCATTAAATATTCAAACATTACTTTCCTGTTGGTCTTTAAAATATATTTATCAACGGCTTCAATGACTTTTTCTAATGAATACTTTTTATTCACTGGCATTAACTTACTCCTCAATTCATTATTAGAAGCATGCAAAGAAATAGAAAGATTGACTTGTAAATCTTCATTAGTAAACCTTTCTATTCCCTCAATTATTCCTGATGTTGAAACAGAAATCTTGCGGCTGCCGATATTAAAATATTCAGCACTATTTAAAATACGAATCGCTGACATTACATTATCGTAATTCAAGAACGGCTCTCCCATTCCCATAAAAACAATATTCGTTACTTTATGCATTCGCATAAACAGCAAAACTTGCATTACTATTTCTTCAGTCGTTAAGTTTCTTTTTAATCCCATGGTTCCAGTAGCGCAAAAAGAGCAAGCCAAGGGGCAGCCAACCTGGGAAGAAACGCAAACCGTTGAACGGTTATCAGTGTGCTTCATTAAAACCGATTCAATCTTTAATCCATCATCTAACTCAATCAAAGCTTTAAGCGTATCGCCTTCATCAAACATCTTATGTTTAATCTCTAAGGAACAGTATTCCTTTAATTCTTCTCTTAAAGCAATCGGCAAAACACTGGCTTTGTCCCAGTCTTCAATTAAATCTTGAAAAATCAGCTTGTGTATCTGTTTAATCCTGTACTTAGGTTGATTTTCTAACTTCTGCTCAATTAAAGCTAAATTCATTCTTTATTTTCTATAATCTTAACTTCTTCCTTGGTTAAAACATTCTCGCTTTTTATCTTATCAACAATTGTTGAAAGCTTTTTAGTTCGAGTAATTGAAACTTCATCAAACTGAGTGGAAACAGCCCTGATTTTCTTTCCTAGCGTATCAACTTCTTCATTGTATTTATTATATTCAATTTCAAACTTCTTAATCAGCTTAATAATCTCATGAAGATTTTCTTGGTATTTAAAACTTTTGTATGATTGGAAAACAATACGTAGAATGGCAGTGAAGCTAAATGGTCCAGCAAGAACTACTTTTTTTGCCATCGCATCGTTCCAAATTTCATTCATCTGATCATAGATAAAACTAAAAATCATTTCGTTGGGGACAAACAAAACAACAAAATCAACTGTATCTTCTTCGGGATTAATATATTCCCTGCCTGATATTTCTTTAATTCTTGCTTTTACATCCTGCTCAAAAGCTTTCTTAAACTGCTTTTTCTTTTCTTTATCATCTTCATCGCTGAATTTTATAAAATTATTCAAAGGAAATTTAACATCAATATTTATTTTAGTTTTATCAGGAAGGAAAATAGTGAAATCAGGCCTGTTTGCATTATTGTCCTGAGACGTATTAGCTTCGTAATTCTCTCCCTTCACAAACCCGATGGTTTTCAATAGGTTCTCCGCAATCTCTTCTCCGTATCTTCCTCTTAATTGATTATTTGATAAAACATTCCTCAGCCCCTCGGTTGAATCTTTCAAACTTCCCGTCACTGTCTTGTATTCTTCTAAAACCGTTCTCAAAGTATTGAATTCTCCAATCCTTTCTTTTTCAACGTCGTCTAGCTGTTTTTTGCTTTTATCCAACTCCGAATACACTCTTTCGATTAATTCTTTAATTGTATCTTTGTTGTGCTGGATCGATTCACTGATAATCTCCTTTTTAGAATCAAACTGCTCTAATAATCTCTTTCTTTCCTCTTCAAACAATTCCTTGCTCCTTTTAACGTTTTCATTCATCAATTTTTGGAAAAGAAGATAAGTAAAAACAAGTAAAATAATTAAAGAGGCTATTAAAGTGATGGTTTCTGTTGTCATATTGACATTTTTATTAGTAATATATACTTGCAATCAGAAATGATTGCTCTGTCCGTGGATTCGGGATCGAGATTCGCAAGTCTAGCTTTGGCTAGATTTTTGCATTTCCACTTGACAAACTATTACAATCAATTAAAATATATATAAGATACTTTATTTAGAGCAGTCTGCTTAATGAAACGTGCGAAGTTCGCACTTCCTTAAGTGGATAGTTGTAGCGGATTGCTCTGAGTAAAGTATTTTTTATTACAAATATCTTGAATTTTTCCTATTCTTTCTTTAATAATTTTATAATAAACATCATTATTATTTTCAAAAAATTGAAAAACAGCATAAGCTACGTAATCAGCTATTTGTAATCCTCCATGAGTATAATGAGGATTATGCTGATAAGAAAGGTTTAATTCTGCATTTAATTTTGGATGCTTATCAAGATAATCTAATCTTATCCTTTCAACTTCTATTTCTAACTCTTTTCTTAGTTTTAACTTGCTATCCTTTCTAGAAAAAATTATTTCTGTTTGATCTGACTGATGACATATATTTTTCAATAGTTGCCCAGACATAACTCCATACATCTTTCCAGGATTTTCTTTTAATTGTTGGTAACATTTTAATTTTTCAACCACAATAACATCTATTTTAATTTCTTTTAAATCTTTAATAAAATTATAAAACTTTTCTTTTACTTGTGGATAATCACTTTGAGCATGAAAAGAGTCTAAGGCATACGCTGATGAAAAAATACTCGTTAATTCCTTATCTTTCAAAAGACTACTCTTAAAATCTATAATTTTCTGTTGAAGAAGTAGCTGGTCTTCAACTCTGACGGCAGCTAAAATTAAAAACTTAGTTGCTTGTCCTTTTTCAACTAAATTCACGCCTTTAAATGAGAAAACTTCTGGTTTGCCGGATTCATCTATAAAAATATATGTTTTAGATTTTTCCATTAAATCTATTATATCACACTTTCCTCTTTTGTAAGATAAAAACTTTATCATTTTTCCTAACCATATCTTTAAAAACAATCGCCACTTCTTCTCCTTTCTTTCCCTTCTTAATACTCTTATTCTCAATCTGCATTGATTGAACTTCTTGCTCAATATATGTGTTAGCTCCTTCAATAATAATCTTGTCGCCTACTTTTAAATCTAGATGATTTAAAGTTACTGCTCCCGATTTAACGCGCGGATAATAATGAGCGACATACCCGACTAATAATTTCTTGTCAGTTGAAACATTGTCCGCTTTTTCATAACTGATTCCCTCTTTTCCAGGAACACTGAAATAGAAACCAGTCGAAAAACCTCGATTGTAAACCGAAGATAATTCTTCTTTCCATTTTTTAACTTTTGTAAGAGTAAATGATTTACCAAAATACGCATCAATTGCTTCTCGGTAGCATCTGGAAGTGACTTCAATATATTTAGGATCTCTTCTTCTCCCTTCAATCTTAAAAGAATCTAATCCAGCTTTAATTAATTCAGGAATAAATTCAATCATGCATAAATCTTTAGCGCTCAAGAAATATTTTCCTGTATTAGAAATAGCATTGCCTTCTTCATCAGATAATTTCCATTCTTTTCGACAAGGCTGAGCACAAGAACCGCAGTTGGCTGACTTGCCGTATAGGTAAGCGGACAAAACACAGCGGCCAGAAATAGCCATACACATCGCCCCATGAACAAAAACTTCCACCTCAATCTTCACTTTCTTTTTTAATTCCTTAATTTGCTTTAAACTCATTTCTCGAGCTAAGACTACTCTTTTTGCTCCTATTTTTTTGTAGAATTCTGCTGCCTCGTAATTAGAGATATTGGCCTGGGTAGAAACAATAAAAGGCATCTTTTCCTTCCTCGCTATTTGTATTACCGCTGGGTCCCAAACGATGATAGCGTCTACGCCCTCTTTTTTGGCCTTTTTAACCAGCTTTTCAGCCTTTTTGATGTCCTGATTATACACCACAGAATTGACCGTTAAATAGGCTTTTATGCCGTAAGAATGGCACTTCTTTACAAAGGCTCCTAGTTCTGTTGTTTTAATGCCGGAAGCCGCTCTCATACTTAATTCAGTCACCCCAAAATACACTGCATCAGCATAGTTTTTACAGGCTTCTAAACTAGCCCAATCACGTATCGGACTCATTAATTCTGGCTTCTTCATATTTAAAACTTATCATATTTTGGTATAAAAAAATAGAGTACGAATCAGTTGTCATTCAACTGGAAAATTCTTTTCCAGTATTTTTGCAACCAACTCGTAACTCTCTTCAATCTCTTTCATGTTCCGATTCTGTCGGAACAATTCTTTGGAAAGCTCCTTCCAATCAGAAGTTCTCAATCTCCAGCTGTCATTATCAATGACATCGGCGATCAACAACTCTCCATGAGGACCGACTCCGAATTCGATCTTGAAGTCAATCAGCCTGAAGCCGATATGTAATAATGTATCCTCAAGAAGAAGAAATACTCGCCGAATAATCTTTGCCATTTCTTCCATCGTGACTCCCTCTGGTAGGATGTCCGACGAATAGACAGAACAAAGAAGAGAGTCTTCATTATTATCTGGCAACTTCGGATGAAGAAGCAACCAGAGCGAAGCTTCTGGATTGGAAATCAATGGATCATCGACAGGCCTTCCTGTTTTTTGATCAACGGGAATATTGCGGATTAGTTCTCCATCCTTGGAAAAAACTTCTCCACCAGTAGTCTTCAAGAAAAATTCGATCTCTGGTTCGTCAAAGCGAGGCGGGATCTTTTGGTCTAACCTTGCTAATCCAGGATGACGGAGGCAATAACTGCCTACTGGATACCTTCTTGCAATGCACTCCAAGGCAATCATTTTGCAGTTCTTGGCCAGAAATGAATTCTTGCTGATTCTTCTCTGATAAGCAACTGGGATTCCCGATGCTCTGAGAATCTGGAAGACAACACTGGTTATCGTGGTAGAAAATTCTGCCTTCCTTCGCATTTTCTTTGTTTGGGATGGATCATCATTTTTGGTGATATCGTTTTTGTTTTTGATAATCACCAATTCTGGGTCTCCGACAACCTCAAAGATCTCCTTAGTCTTTCCTTCTTTCAACAATCTTCTTTTTTTCAAGATAATCACCTTTAAACAAAAAGCTTTCCAACGTATTAAAAGTGTCAAAAAGCTGCCTAGATTATACTGCTTTTAATAATTTTGTCAAAAAAAATACGGGGGAGCATTAGCCTAATCCCCCGACCTGTCTTAGATACACCTTTTCTGGTAAGATTTTTTTCGCCAGATAAAAGGGATCTTTAACGATCAACTCGTTCTCCATGATTTCTGCAGTTTGAGGAATAACACCCTCTCCTGTCCAGACAGGAATCACTTCTCCATTATCTTCATCAACCTTGATTCCAAGGTTGACTTTTAAGGATAATAATTCCAAATCTGTTGGAAATTGAGCATCAATAACCTCAAAAGCGTTAAGCAGTCTGCTTCTCAAATCAAGAAGGAAATGAGCCGGATTAATTTCATCATACTGCTCATTAATCTGGATCCAGCTTCTGAAAAGATTGACGGTCTGCCCCAATCTGAGCATTTTGCCGTTTGAAAATCTAGCATTGTCTCTCGACAAAATACAATCAAAAGGAAGCTCATCAACCCTCCTTATCATGAGAAGCCTGTTCATATAGGCGGGACGGTCTTCAGGACAAATCCTGTTCAGTCCCATGATTCTTGGTTGATGTATCTCCACAATATCATTCCCAATTATCCTATGCACTAGACCTTTGGGAAAAATATTGAGTATTCGCAAAGCTCTACTGTCGCTGTTCTCGTATTCTTTCAAAACAAGCCCTCGGTGTGAATTGCAGTAACAGCAAATTTTGTCTCTTTTAAAAGGTGTAAGGTTTTCCATAATTATCCCCTATTCAGTTCTCAAAGAACTGACTGTATTATCTATATAATAGTTCAAAGAAAAAAGCAACGGAGTCCCGTTACTTCTTTTTCATTATTTCGTTTAGTATTTCCTTTACTTTTTCAATGCTATCGTAATCATAAATGGAAATAGGAATCTTCTTCTTTCTCCATTTACTCATTCTTTCTTTCAAAACATCTTTATCAACCAAATCAGTCTTAGTGATAAAAATATATTCTTCTTTATCTAATAATGCTTCATTGTAATCTCCTAGCTCTTTCTTAATCGTCTCATAATCTTTTTTAAAGTCTTCCGATTCAGCAGAAATAAAATGGAATAATATCTTAGTCCTTTCTACGTGTCTTAAAAATTTAATTCCCAATCCTTTTCCTTCTGAAGCTCCCTCAATTAATCCTGGAATATCAGCTAAAATTAAATCGTAATATACTCCCAAATGAGGTTCTAATGTTGTGAAAGGATAATTAGCTACTTTCGGATTGGCATTAGTTAATTCTTTTAATAAGCTTGATTTGCCGACATTAGGCAAGCCGATAAATCCGATATCAGCAATCATTTTTAATTCTAATCTCAAAGAATAAGCTTCTCCATGAATTCCTGGCTGGCATTGCATTGGAGTAGTATTAGTTGAAGAACGGAAAAGAAAATTGCCTCTTCCTCCTTTACCTCCTTTGGCAATCAAAATCGGCTCTCCGATTTTAACAATTTCAATCTTCTCATTCTTATCTAAATTAGTAATGACAGTTCCAACTGGAATTTTAAAAATCACGTCCTTACCTTTTGGCCCGTCAACGAACTCCCCTTTTCCATTTCCACCATCTTCGGCTTGAACTGCTTTCTTGAAGCGGAATTGTTTTAGAGCGCTCAAATCAGAAACCCCGACAAAGTAAAAACTGCCTCCTTCTCCTCCGGAGCCTCCAGTCGGACCTAAAGCATATCTACTTTTTTGGAAAGCCACACAACCCTTGCCTCCATTTCCTGCTCTCACTCTAATTGTTACGTCATCTATTAACATATACTATTGATATAGCATATATAGACTAATGAAACAAATAAACTACCTGATCCAAATAGAGCCGTAAGCATAATAATCGCTACCAGAGCCAGTCCAATATGGTGCTTCCTGATAACTGCCACCAGCAAAGAAATTGCCATCCCAACAAGATGTATACCACCAAGGATGATTTCCATACATTGCTGAACAATTAGTCGCATACGAATCATGATCAGCATCATAAGTGGAAAATGGTTTGTTTCTGTGGGTAGTATAGAGACCAGGAACAGTACCGCCTAATAATATATTCTGATTAGTTAAGCCAATAGCATAATAATTGCTGGTATTCAAAGAAAAATTATATGTTGCTCGATGAGAAATAACAGACGGAGAAGAACCTACCTGAGCCATTAATTGTGACCCTAATTGATTCCAGTAGATTAAGCCCACTAGAACATCAAAAGCAGCTAAATTAGAACCTAATGTTCCGGAAATATTATTGGTATTAATAGCATTGGCCCAAGTAGGAGAAGGGGTTGTGACAGTAGAATTATTTTGTAAAACCAATGTCCACCCACCTCCATTTGTGGTCATGTCACAATATACCTGAAAGTCTCCGCTTCCTGTATTAATTGAATACACTCCATTGCCAGTTGATTTTCCTGTATTTAATATCGCCAAACAAGAACCTGGAGTGGTACTAGAATTGGAAGAATAAGATTGAAGACTAGAATCAGAAAGTACAGCTGAAATAGTGAAGCTTGTTCCATTAGAAACGTATGTATAATATCCTGAAACAGGATCAACTGGAGGATTGGTTAAATCAGTAATAGCAGCAGCAAGATTTGCGCATCTATTAGTGGTACCAACTGGACCAATGTTGCAAGTCGACTCAACAGGATATGCTCCCCAATTAAGAGCACCATAAACCATTATTGATTTTCTTATGGTATCAATATTTGCTTTTCTTTTAGCATCGTTAGCAGAATTTATTGATCCCTTCATTGAAATAGTAATTAAACCAGACAAAATACCAATTATGGCAATAACCACTAATAATTCAATTAATGTAAAAGCTGCTCTATGTATTTTTTTACTATTGTTTTTTTCCATTTATTAATTATATCACCAACAAGACTAATCTTTCAAATATTTCCTTCCTTTTAATTTCTCTGGCATGTATTCTTGCTCCTCTTTGTATCCATATTTAGGGCTATACTTGTATCCTTTTCCATATCCAACCTCATCCATTAATTTAGAAACAGCATTTCTTAAATGTAATGGAACAGGAAGGTTTCCATATTTCCTCACATCATCAGAAACTTTTCCATAAGCCATATATAGTTCATTTGATTTCTTGCATTTAGACATATACACCACTGCTTGAGCTAAAATCACATTGCATTCTGGATAGCCAATAAAATGACAAGCTTGGTAAGCAGCAACAGCTTGCTCTAAAGCTCGAGAATTAGCTAAGCCAATATCTTCTGAAGCAAAACGAACTAAACGACGAGCGATAAATAAAGGATCTTCTCCTGATTCAACCATACGAGCTAACCAATACAAGGCTGCATTTGCATCCGACCCTCTCATTGATTTATGAAGTGCGGAAATAATATTGTAATGCTCTTCCCCATCTTTATCATAAAGCAAAGATGCCTTTTGAGTTGCTTCTTTTATTAATTCAATATTAATTTTGCTAGAAACTGAGGCAGCATATTCTAAAATATTTAAAGCTATACGAGCATCTCCATTGCTGACTAAAGATAACAAGTCAACTGCTTTTTTATCAATCTTGATTTTCAAATTTCCTAAGCCTTTCTCCTTGTCTTTAATTGCTCTCTTAATAATTAAAGCAATGCTTTCCTTGCTTAATTGTTTAAAAACAAAAACTCTAGAACGAGACAATAGGGCTCCACGAACTTCAAAACTAGGGTTTTCTGTTGTCGCTCCGATTAAAGTAACTAAACCACTTTCAATATGAGGCAGCAATCCATCTTGCTGTGTCTTGTTCCAGCGGTGAATCTCATCAATAAAAAGGATTGTTCTCTTTCCTAGTCTCTGATCTATTTTCGCTTTCTCGATTATCTCTCGCAAATCTTTTAACCCGCTGGAAACAGCACTAACCCGAACAAATTCAGATTTAGTTTGCTTGGCGATTATAAAAGCCAAAGTTGTCTTGCCTGTACCAGGAGGACCCCAAAAAATCATCGAAGGAATATGATCTGTCTTAATTGCTTCTCTTAATAATTTCTTTTCTCCCACAATCTCATCCTGACCTAAAAACTCCTCTAATGTTTCAGGACGCATTCTATCAGCTAATGGATTTTTAAAATTAATATTTTCCATAAGTGTTATCCTTTTGAGATACAAAATTATTATACTCTTCTTTTGTTATTTCTCCATTAGCAAACATTCTATTTAAAGCTGAATAATAATGTTCTTTAACGATGTATGCCGGCACAGCTACATCATACCATCTTATTTCATCTAGCCTACCTTTGAAAAAACCACTAGAGGTTATCTGATATGTTCCAAAATATAAATCTCCATCATCTACTGGCAAAGCACCAGTTAAAGTTACTGGTGACGGTGAAGCATCTCCATTAACATACAATTTCAACAACTTAGTACTATTAGTAAAAGTAAAAACTAAATGGGTCCATTTATTTTTTGGCAAAACATCATAGAAATAATAATTTTGTGCTTGGGTTCCATCGGCGTATTGACCCCTAATATTAACTTCATCAGCTCCCTGAGTAAACACCCAGAAGAAACCATTGGCTCCTGATTGTGCGGCCCTATTAAATAATGTAGGATAAGAAACCGTATTAGCTCCATTATACACAAACATTTCGATTGTATAGTCTCCTGAAAAATTAAGACTTGAATCACTTCCCATGGTCACGTAATCATCTCCATCAAAACTCAAACAAGAATCTCTGACGCATCCACTATTTAAAGTGGTTGCTCCAATAATTGATCCGCTACTATTTATTCCCCAGCTATCATTTACATTTCCTTCTAATTTCCATTCTGACACTAAATCAAGCATTATTGAATTCTTTAGAGAATTAGAAAAGACCTGGGCTTTGGCAATAGTTGCTTTTTGAGTTACTCCACTCATGGAAACAACAATCAAACCAGATAAAATGCCGATAATAGCAATAACGACTAGTAATTCAATCAATGTAAAAGCTTTAAAAAATAAATTTTTCATTATACTAATAATACCAAAACAAAAATATTAAAACAATCCAAGAATATATTAAGGTGTAACTAATCTAAATTCTATATAATCTACGTAATAATTTGTAGTCGCTGCACTATTAGAAAGATACGTATAGACACTTTGAGTCAACATCGCACTTGTCAAAGTAAATCTACCCGCATATTCTACTTGGTAAGAACTACCAAGACTACCAGCACTAAAAAAATTATTAAAAGTTATAACTGTGGCAGCAGTAGTATTATTATATATTCCCGCCGAAGAAAAAGAGGTAGGATAATTTCCATCCCCGCCAGTTCTCATTCTCACATACACATCATAAACACCTGCTTGAAAACCATAAGCCGATCCTATATATGCTTGGCCACTCCATCCAGCTGTAAAATTAGCAACATATCCCGATAGAGCACCATTAACAGAATCATTTACGTAATAAGTAGACGTTATTTTATTTCTTAAAGTGCTGTAATAAGCTGATCTGGCAATTATTGATGTATAATATCCACCTGAACGAGAATATCCATAATAATTTCCCGAAGACAGAACAGAGGAAAGAGTAAAATCAGTTCCATTAGAAACATAAATATAATATCCAGAAACTGGATCAACTGGAAGATTGGGAAGCAATTCTGAAAGAGCCGAGGCTAGTATTGCACATCTATTAGTAACGCCAATTGGACCAATATTACAGCCGGAAGTTTCAATAGGATAAACTCCTCCATTTAAAGTTCCATAAACAATCAAAGCTTTTCTGATGGTATCAATATTTGCTTTTCTTTTAGCATCATTAGCTGAATTAGTTGCTCCGCTCATTGAAACAACAATTAAGCCAGACAAAATACCGATTATAGCAATAACGACAAGTAATTCAATTAAAGTAAAAGCTGTTCTTTTAAAAGTGGACATATTCCTTTTCTCTTATTATACTGTAAGAGTAATCAAAAAACAACGAAAAATGGAAAATATAGACGAAATATTCCCCAAGAACTACGACTTTAAATCAATCGAAGATAAATGGAGAAAAGAATGGAACCAAAAAGAACTTTTTAAGTTCTCTTTTAAAGAAGGAGACAAAATTTTTACTGTTGACACTCCCCCTCCATATGTTTCAGCTGATCACTTACACGCTGGGCACATCATGAGTTACACTCAAGCTGAATTTATTGTCCGCTACAAAAGAATGCAAGGATACAAAGTATTTTATCCAATGGGTTTTGACGACAACGGATTGCCGACCGAAAGATTTGTAGAAAAAAAATACAAAATAGATAAATCAAAAACAACTAAAAAAGAATTCATTGAGCTTTGCTTGAAAGAAACTGAAAAAGGAATTGAAACCTACAAAAATCTTTGGAATATGTTAGGCATTTCTGTTGATTGGTCTAAAACTTACAGCACGATTGCTCCCTTGCCAACCAAAGTTTCTCAATGGTCCTTAATTGATTTATACAAAAAAGGCTTACTATACCGACAAGAACTTCCTATTCTCTGGTGCCCAACCTGCCAGACCGCTATCTCTCAATCAGATTTAGAAGACAAGGAAAAGAATTCCAAAATGAACTATTTGAGTTTTCCTGTTAAAGACGGAGATAGTGTTGTTATTGCTACCACTAGGCCAGAACTATTGCCTGCTTGTGTCGCTTTGTATTTTAATCCCACCGATGACAGATACAAAGATTTAATCGGTAAAAAAGCCATTGTCCCTCTTTTTAATCAAGAAGTAAGCTTTAAAACCAGCGAAGCCGTAGATAAAGAAAAAGGAACTGGCTTAATGATGGTCTGTACTTGGGGCGACCAAGAAGACTTGGAAAAATGGAGATTAGACAATCTAGAAACTAAAAGCCTTTTAACTCCTGATGGACGATTAAATGAATTGGGACAAAAATACCAAGGCTTAAAGATTGAAAAAGCTAGAGAAGAAATAATTAAAGATTTACAAGAACAAGAATTTTTAATCAGACAAGAAGATATTACTCATTCAGTTAACGTCCACGAAAGATGCGACACTCCTGTTGAATTAATTTTAAGCAAACAATGGTTTATTAAAATTTCTGATCAAAAAGAAAAATGGCTGGAAATGGGAGAAAAAATAGACTGGCATCCAAAGGAAATGTTTGAGAACTACAAAATCTGGGTCAATTCTCTAAAATGGGACTGGTGTGTTTCTCGCCAAAGATTCTATGGAGTGCCCTTCCCTTTCTGGTATTGCAAAGAATGCGGAGAAGTAATTTTGCCTAATGAAAAAGACTTGCCAGTTATTCCAACTGAACAAAATACTCCAGTAAAAGAATGCCCTAAATGTGGCAGCAAAAAAATCGTCCCTGAAACTGACGTTATGGATACTTGGGCAACTTCATCTTGCACTCCCTTCCTTTTAAGAGAACTAGCCAACAACAAAGATTTATTCCCTGTTGATTTAAGGCCCAATGCTCACGAGATTATTAGAACTTGGGATTTCTATTCCATCGTCAAAAGCTTCTATCACTTTAACAGTATTCCCTTTAAAAACATCATGGTTTCAGGCCATGGCTTAGATGAACACGGAAAAAAGATTTCGAAAAGATTGGGCAACTATGTTCCCAGCGATCAATTAGTTGACGAATTCGGAGCTGATGCTATTAGATACTGGGCTACTGGAGCTGGATTAGGCCAAAACTTAAGATTTAATCCAAAGGAAATCAAAAAAGGAAAACAAATCACAACTAAGCTTTGGAATGTTGCTAGATTTATTGTCATGAATTTAAATGAATACAAAGACGAGGCTATCAATCTTGAATATCCTGATCTTTGGATATTAAAAGAAACGAATGAAACAATAAAGAAAGCAACTGAATATTTTGAATCTTACCAATACGCTAAGGCTAAAAACGAAATAGAAGAATTATTCATGTCTAAATTCTGTGATTACTATGTTGAATTCATAAAATACAGACTCTACGGAGAGAACAAAGAATCTAAAAAAGCAGCCGAGTATACTTTAAAAATTGTTTTCGCAAATATTTTAAAAATGTTCGCTCCTATTCTCCCCTTCATAACTGATGAACTATATACTCATTTCAGCAAAGAAGAAAGTATCCATACTTCAACTTGGCCAATAATAGAAAATATTAAAACCAATCTAGATGATTCTGATTTTAAAGAAGCGATTTCTGCTATTGATGAAGTTAGAAAATATAAATCAGAAAATCAAATATCTTTAGGTGCTGAAATTGAAGAATACAAACTTCAAACCAAAGTTAATCTAGACAAGTACGGAGAATTTATTTCAAAAGCTATCAAAGTAAAATCTCTATCTTAATTGCGCCATTTCAATCATTCTTTCTTGATATTCTTTTCTTGTTATTCCTCCTTTCGCCAATAAACTATTCAATCCAGAATAGTATTGTTCTTTAATCTGAGAACTATTAATGGCTTTGGTAAAAAATCTGATTTCATCTAGAAGACCGTTAAAGTAATAAGTAGACGCATAACGACCAATAGAACTATAAGTACTTTGAGTTGTTCCTATTGAAGCAATAGTTGTTGTTTTATAATTTTTCTTAACTCCATCCATATAGATAGCCAACTCTCCTGATCCAACAAAAGAACCACAAACATAATGCCAGGCACCCCCTGTAAAACCAGTAAAAAGAATATAATCAGCAACAGTAAGATTACCAACATAAAAAGATAAAGAACCTTCAGATTCATATCCTAAAATAAGATTTTTATTTGCTGAAACGTAATCAGAAACATATGCTGAACCATTAACCAACGTCTGCCTATTGGCCCAAGCACAAACAGTTGCTTCAGTTGCTCCAAGAATCGGATTGTTGTACGTAATATAATCTCCTCCATCAAAAGACAAACAATCATTATAAACACAATCAGAATCAGTTTTCCATGTGGGAGTAGCGGGAGAAACAGGCATAGTTGCTGTTCCTCCTCCCCAAGTATCGTTAATTGTTGTTCCCGTTCCTTCATCTAATTTATATTCAGCAATCAGATTCAACATTAAGGAATTCCTTAAAGAATTGGAAAATACTTGTGCCTTAGCAGTAGTTGCTTTATTAGTCACACCACTCATCGATATAACAATTAAACCAGAAAGAATTCCGATAATAGCAATCACCACTAATAATTCAATCAATGTAAAAGCTGTTTTGAATAATTTATTCATTAAGAATATAATATCAATTAACTAAACAAAAAACAATAACAAAAACGCTCCCTTTCAGGAGCGCTTTGCTATACAACCTCTATTTGATGTTAAAGTATTTGCTTTTTTCAACCTTAGTCGAAGCAGCTTTTTCTGTTAAACATTCTTTTCCTTTTTTTCTTTCAATTAAAAGGTACATTACAATTATGCATAGGATTATAAATAACAATGTAAGTATCCAAGCATAAGTACTTAAATTAATTAGAGAAATTAATCCAGCCTCTGATTCAACTCCTCTTAAAACATCTATAGTAATGTTTTTATTAATAGTTGTATTATTCTTAGCTGATATTTCAATTGCATTAATCAACTCATTAGAACCATAGCTAAAGTTGTCTCTGCTGTTAATCTTTCCCTTGAAGGTAATTATTTTTGATTCTCCTAGGGCGATTGTTCCTAATTTAATATCTTCAGATAATGAACCTTTGTATGATTCCTCATTAACTTTAATATCTTTAATTGAACTAATCTTATCTGATAAAACAGCTTTCAACACTACGTCTTCTAATGACTTTTCTCCAGTTGGAGTAACGATAATCTTAAATTCGATTTCATCTTTAGGGTTAGCAGTAATAGAATTCTGCCAAGCAATTTCGTTTTGAGTATTATCACGAGACAAAGCTTCAACTGAAATTCCATTCTCTACTACTATTTGAACTGGAGGAATGTATCCTGTTGATACTCCTGTGGTATAGGCTCTGGCGTATTGACTATCAGAATATGAATACAATCCTTCATCACATCCAACTGACCATACTCTGTAATAATACCAAACATTATCGCTTAAATTCTTGTCAATTACACCTGTTCCTGTTCCGTAGTAAACAACTGTTCCATCTGCTGAACTAGTTGGATAGCCTCCAACCTTTCTTGTAACCATTGTGTAACAAGAAGTCTTTCCCTTATTCCAACTTAATGAAATCTGACCACTTCCAGCAGCAAGAGCAGAAAATCCTGTAGTTGGATCTGGCTTAGTTATAAAAGCTACGTCTTGTCCCATTACAACTCCTTTTGAACTTGAAGCTTCTATTTTGTAATGATAGGTTTTTCCTTTTTCTAGTCCACTAAGAAGATATGTCAATGTTTGTCCGCTAGTCTTGTTTGTAAACCATTCAGTGGTATTGTTGTATGAAGAAAGTTTTCCCCAATCAAATCTCAATGAAGTATACTGACCAGCATCACTATCCAAGGTTCCCTTCAAAACTGCTGATGTAGAATTAATAGTGTCTGGATAATTAGTAGTTACTTTTAGTCCACTAGAATAATTTGCTCCTGTATTCCTAACTATAATGTTCACAGAATCAGAATTCTTATATCCACGACCATCAGTAACATAAAGGGTACAAGCATAAGTTGTATCAACATCAACTGATGGTGTATAATATGTTGGTGTTAATGAAACAGAATTAGACAAACTTCCTCCATTACATGTCCAGTAGTAACTCAAAGCATTGCTATACTGGCTGTAACCATAGCCATATAATGTTGTTGATTGATTTTCACTAATATCTTTATTTGATCCAGCGTCAACGCTAATTCCATAAGTTCCACCTCCAGGTATATATCCAGCACGAATCGTTACCTGATTCCAATCACTGTATCCATCAACTTCTATTTTTACCTTAGCTGTATATAATCCATCATAAAAATAATTACATACATCTTGAGCAACATAAGTTCTGCTTGTGGTTTGTGCTATTAATTCAAAAGCATTATCACCTTCACAATCAAATTTGTAGATAATTAAGCTCTGATTGGAAATGCCTGATGTATATACAGTAGCAATTAAATCTACTCCATTTAAAGGAGAAGCTCCTGCTGCGGGACTAGCTGATAAAGAAACACTAACATTAGGACTACCTCCGCCAGTATTGCCACCGCCACCGCCTCCGCCATTATTTCCAGTGTCCACTATCGTGATGATTATAACATCACTGCCAATATTTCCATTTACATCTCTAACAGTTAAAGTACAGACATAGGTAGTAGTTACAGAAACAGAAGGAGCGGTATAAACAGGATTTAAAATATTTGAGTTAGATAAACTGCCACCAGTACAACTCCAAGAATAGGTCATGTTGTCACCCTGAGGATCAGTAGCTGAACCAGATAGGTTAACAGACTGTCCTTCG
>Ga0172381_10001495_pt1 | contig 27286 bp, 36 predicted proteins | sample Leawel6488metaG_FD_119754 | JGI IMG/M metagenome (GOLD analysis project Ga0172381, IMG submission 119754) | Leachate microbial communities from a municipal landfill in Southern Ontario, Canada - Leachate well 64-88 metaG | ecosystem: Engineered > Solid waste > Landfill > Unclassified | place... | reverse complement strand
TAAAATTAAGGATGAGATATCCGAATTGTGCAAACTATGAGGATCCGGAAAGAAAGGATTGCCAAAAAGAGAGAGAAACGTTCAATTTGGATGGTATAGTGGGAGGAATGGTGGGAAGCGTGGTTTTTTAGTTTTCCTTTGTTATAATTATCATATGAACAAACGCGGTTTCACATTGATCGAACTTTTAGTCGTCATTGCCATCGTAGGCATACTCTCTTCGGTCATATATATGAACATCACAGGAATCAGGGACAGAGCAAGAGTGACTGCAGGGATACGCTTTGATTCCTCAACACTTCATTCAATTGGAGATCAATTGGTGGGAGAATGGTTGTTTGATACGAATACTAGCCCCACGCTTGATACTTCTGGTAGTGGCAACAATGGAACTCTTATCGGTTCACCCACATGGCAGGAGACAGGAGGGTATAACAACAAGGGAGCATATAGTTTTAATGGATCAAGTAATCATATAGATCTTGGAAATAGCTCTGTTTTTGATATTACGAATACAATAACCATTTCATTATGGGTTAAATTTTCTGTTGGAAAAACAACTGAAATAATAGGTAAATTCAATAATGCTAATACAGCCATTGGTGCTTACGAGATTTATCAAAATAGTAATAATAAAATTGGATTTTCTACAGTAGAAACCGGTAGCGGTCGTACTTTATTGTCAGCAAGTATAGTCCCGTTAAATACATGGACGCATATTGTTGCTACTTCAGATGGAATAAAAAAGAGAATTTTTATTAACGGAGTTCAGGATCAATATACGCAAACTATAATTTCACAGTTAGATGTAACAACTGGGAAACTTTTAATCGGAAGTTATCTCGATAATTCTTACGCTTTCAATGGACTGATTGATAATATTCGCATCTATTCCTCCGCTCTTTCCGGCTCTGAGGTCCAAAAACTATATGCGGAAGGCAAAACAAGCCATGAAATAGCAACTGAATAATTTTCAAACAAACCACATATTTTTCACGAGGGTTTGGACCATACTCGCCAATGGGGAAAATACTGATATAATGGGCGCATATGAAAGAATTCGGACCGATACCAAAAGAAGTTTGGGAAGTGTCTCTCAAGCTGAAAGAAGCTGGTTTTGAGGCATATCTCATAGGGGGATGCGTCAGGGATATTCTGATAGATATAAAGCCGAGAGATTGGGATTTCACCACAAATGCAAAACCGGAGGAAATAATGAGGATATTTCCCGACACTTTCTATGAAAACGTGTACGGGACGGTCGGGGTGGTGAATGAGAGTGCAACGGATGAGACCGTAAAAGTGATCGAGGTCACTCCATACAGGCTTGAGGCGGAATATTCGGACAATAGGAGGCCCGACAGCGTGATCTTCAGCGAAAAGCTTGATGACGACCTTCACAGGAGGGATTTCACTATAAATGCAATCGCCTTGAACATCACCGGAAAGGGGAGCAAGGGTGATTTCTACAAAGGGAACATCGAAGACTACTACGGCGGCCAGGAAGACCTTAAAAACAAGGTATTGAAGACCGTAGGTGACCCTGTAGAAAGGTTCAGAGAGGACGGGCTCAGGATCCTGCGCGCCGTCAGGATCGCAAATTTCCTCAAATTTGAGATAGAAAAAGAGACAGAGACCGCTTTGAACAGCGAATCGCATTTGCTTGAAAATATATCAAAGGAAAGGATTAGGGACGAGTTCACAAAAGTGCTGATGTCCGACAACCCTATGGACGGGATCAAGCTTTGCAAAAAATTCGGGCTTTTGAAATATATGATCCCGGATTTGGAAAAGATGATAAGCATAGAACAGGGAGGAAAGCACATTTACGATGTCTGGGAGCATTCTCTCCGCTCTTTACAGCTCACAGCGGACAAAAAATGGTCTTTGGAGCTCCGACTTGCGGCGCTTTTGCATGATATCGGCAAACCAAAATCAAGAAGGAAGGGAGAGGAGGGAAAAAAAGAATGGAGCTTCTACGGCCACGAGGTGATTGGGGCGAGAATGACGGAAAAGATTCTGCAAGATCTCCGATATCCGAAGAAAGTCATTGAAAAAGTGACCAAGCTCGTCAGAATGCACATGTTCTTCTCGGATACTTCACAGATCACCCTTTCGGCGGTGAGAAGGGTCGTGGCAAGGATAGGGAGGGATGACATCTGGGACCTGATGAACCTTCGTATCTCGGACAGGATAGGCATGGGAAGGCCGAAAGAGGACCCGTACAGGCTCAGAAAGTATCATGCGATGATAGAGGAGGCCACAAGAGACCCTATATCAGTAGGGATGCTCAATATTGACGGCAAGAAGATCATGGAAATAACAGGATCAATCCCGGGACCGAAGATCGGCTTCGTCCTTCATGCGCTTTTGGAGGAAGTCCTTGAGGACCCTAAACTGAACACTGAGGAATATCTTAACAAACAGGCCATAAAGCTCATAAAGCTTCCGGAGAAAAAACTGAAAGCTATGGGAGAGGAAGGGAAAAAGAAGAAGGAAGAGGAAAATGAGGTTGAGGTGAAAAAGATAAGGAAAAGCCATTTTGTGGAATAAATGTAACTTTATAAAGTTTATGTTATTTGCATAACTTTATAAAGTTCCAATGTAGCAATATAAAATTTTTCTCGCCTAATTCTCCAATATATGCTAATATCCTTCGCATATCGGAGTGTAGTGTAACGGTAGCATTCATGCTTTGGGAGCATGCGATCCGGGTTCAAATCCCGGCACTCCGACAATTGAAAATGATGCAAAAAACAATCAAAAAATCATCCAACAGTTTTCTTAAATATTATGTGATTTTTGGTGCATTAAGCGTCTTTTTTGATACTATCTTAGCGGCCTTTGTAACTCTTTTTTTTGCTATAGGGATGAACACTTTTTCTCTTATTCCTTACGTTTATCTCGGCCCTGCTCGTTTATTTTTTCCTAATGCTGTGATTTCTACGTCAATGATATTTTTTGCAATTATCTTTTGGATCATCTATGGTGGATTATGCGGATATATTTTATATAAAATCCGTAAAAATAATATGCGACAAATAAGTTTTTATGACTGCTTCCTAATATTTGCAATTCAAATATTAACAGTTTTTGGTTTATCACTTAAACAATGAAACTTCTAATATACGGGGAGAATATCGAGGAAACGAAAAGCTTGGCAAGAAAGGCCGGTTTTGAGGTAGTGGAAAGAGACCCGGACATGGTGGCAAGCTGCGGGGGAGACGGAACTCTCATGAAAGCCGAGAGAGAATATCCAGGGATCCCGAAGTTCATCCTAAAAAAGAGTAAAACTTCAAAGAAGGGCCATAACATATCTCCTGAAAAGATACTCGAGAGCATATCAAAGGGAAGATATGCGATCGACGAGGAAATGAAGATCGAAGCGACTTTCAAAGACAAAAATATCATCGGATTGAACGAGATCATCGTCCACAACAAAGACCCTAGGAAGGCCGTGAGGTATGAGATAACCATAAATGGGAGAAAGATCGGCGGGGAGATAATAGGCGACGGAGTGGTCATTTCCACCCCATACGGCTCCACAGGATACTACAAGTCCATCACGGACAGCTTCTTTGAGATAGGCATGGGAGTGGCCTTCAACAACAGCACAGAGCAGTCAGACCATATGGTCATCAAGGATGATTCCAAGATAACAGTTAAAATAACAAGGGGTCCGGCAGTCGTATATGCCGATAACAGCGATAGGGAGATAGTCTTGAATGATGGAGATGAGATCATGATCAAAAGATCGGAGGATACGGCTAAATTCATAAGACCCCTATAATGCCGGCAAAGAAGTTCCAGAAAAAAGTGGAGGATTTTGTGTGTGAAAAATGCGGAGAGAAGAACATCGGCAACGGCTTTACAAATCATTGCCGTAAATGCCTTTGGAGCAAGCATGTGGATGTAAATCCTGGGGACAGGGCGGAGAAATGCTCCGGCATGATGATGCCTGTGAGAATAGATCTTGAGAAAGGGAAATATCTGATAAATCACAAATGCATCAAATGCGGGATGGATAGAAGGAAGATGCTTGAGAAGAGTGATGATTTTGATGCGGCGGTGGAGATAACGAGGAAGCTGTCCAGCAAAAATTGATTTTGTTGTCTCTTTTTGGTAGCATAGCAATGTTTCAATGCGGGCATAGTTTAGTGGTAAAACAACAGTTTTCCAAACTGTGGTCGGGTGTCCGATTCACCCTGCCCGCACAATTTAAAAGACCGTCTCGAGCTCGAGACGGTCTTTTAAATCTTTTTATCTCACCGCATCCTTCAAAGCCTTTGCTGCTCTGAACTTTGGAACCTTCATGGCTGGAACGGAGATGGTCTCTCCTGTTCTTGGGTTTCTTGCCTGTCTTGCCGCTCTTGCCTTGACCGAGAAGATTCCGAGGCCTGCAATTGAGACTTCGTTGCCTTTCTTCAAGCTGCCGACAATCGAATCAAAAACCTTGTCTACCACCTCTTCTGCTTGTACTTTCGTTCCGTTAAGAACTTTCTGTACCTCATCCACTATAGCTGCTTTGTTCATAATATAATTTGCAAATTATTCCATGTGCGAGGTCTGCGCCCATGAACACTTGATAAATTCGACCTATGTTCCAAGCTCTATCTTTGAGAAACTTGGGAGATTTAAATGACCTAATACCATTATAATACAAAGGTTTTTTAGCACAATAGGCATATAACATTGCAAAATAAGGGTTATTTTGGATTGTAAAATATGGCTTAGAATATGGGGATTTCATAGTGTGTTGATTTTTAAGAACGATTGTGACATAGTCTGAAGCAGATACGATCCTCTAACAGACCAGAATACAAATGAAAGGACTGGTGCAACATGATCTCAAGGAAAAAGGTGAAAAGCTCAATAGTCAATATGAGAGTCGATAAGAGGCAGAAAAAATTTTGGGAAGACATGGCTAAGGAGCTCAACGTTAAAGACCTCTCATCATATATGAGAAATTCGGTTGATAGATGTCTGGGTGCCGATCTGCGATCTCATGATCCAAAGTGGAAAAAGTTCGTAAATGCCGTCAAAATGGAGGCGAAAAGAATCCTTGGGTCAGAAATTGTCAGTATTCCGTACGTAGAAAGAGTTAAGTTCTTAAAAAAGAAAAGATGCTCTATTCGCCCGCACTGAAAAGTGCGGGTTTTTATTGGTTGATTTTCCAATATAATGGTGTAGTATTTCATTGGGTTCGTACACTTCACAACACTTGAGGTCATAAAAATGCAAAACGACATTGAGAGACTGAGGATCGGACGAGAAGGAGAGATGCATCTGCTTCTTGGGGGAGATATTGATTATCTCATGAGGCAAGGGCTCCCGATATTGGGAATACCGATAAAAAAGAAATCGGCATATACTCGCGAATCGGTTCTCAGATGCCTCGTGACCGATCTGACCACGCGCAGGAAACAGCTTAACGAAGTTCTTACGCTTGAGTACAGCATGGGTTTGCTTCCGCTAATGACGGCGCAACTCAAAGCATTGGCCAAGCCCCCTTCCTAACGGAGGGGGTCTTTTTTATCAAAAAACAGGATGTCTTTCGACACCCTGTTTTTATTATCTTGCGTATTCTATGACCCTTGTCTCCCTTATGACCATCACTTTTATCTCGCCCGGGTACTTGAGCTCAGTTTGTATCCTGTCTGCGATATCCCTTGCAAGTTTGTGAGCATCCATATCGGAGATCTTCTCAGGCGTGACGAATACTCTGATCTCCCTTCCTGCTTGGAGCGCGTATGTCTTCTCAACCCCATTGAACGAGTTTGAGATGGCCTCAAGGTCAGTGAGCCTCTTGATGTAGTTCTCGACGCTGTCGCTTCTTGCTCCAGGCCTACCGCCCGAGATATTGTCCGCCACTTGGACTATTATGGATTCAAGTGTCTCATATGGATATTCCTCATGATGCGCCTGCATGGCTTTGATGATCTCTTCGCTTACGCCGAACTTCTGGAGTATCCTCCTTCCGATCTCAACGTGCGTACCGACGACCTCATGCGTCAGAGCTTTTCCTATGTCATGGACCAATGCTCCGATGTTCGCTACTTGGGCGTTTGCTCCCACTTCCTCAGCTATCATTCTTGATATGTGGGCCATCTCCACCGAGTGCTGCAAGACGTTCTGGCCGTAGCTTGTCCTGAAATGGAGCCTTCCGAGTATGGCTATGACCCTTGGGTCAAGGTTCACCACGCCGCACTCAAACGCAGCCTGTTCGCCTTTATCTTTTATGATCTTGTTTATGTCTGCTTGTGCCTTTTCAACCGTCTTCTCTATCTTTGCCGGCTGGATCCTGCCATCAAGAAGAAGGTTCTCAAGAGCGACTCTTGCAACCTGCCTTCTGATCGGATCGAAAGAGGAGATGGTGATGATGCCGGGCGTATCGTCTACGATCACCTCAACCCCCGTGACCCTCTCGAATGCCTTGATGTTCTTTCCCTCCTTTCCGATGATCTTCCCTTTCATCTCATCTGAAGGAATACTCAATATGGTGGACATTGTGTCTGCGGTGACTGAAGTTGAAAGCCTCTGGATCGAGGTCACGAGAATATCTTTTGCCTTGTTCTCAAACCTCTTCTCGCCTTCATTTTCCAATTTGTTCATTCTTTCCAATATATCGCTCTCATACTTCTGCTCCATCGAGGCCAATATGCTCTTTTTTGCCTCCTCTTCGGTCAATTTCGAGATGTTCAAAAGTTCAGCGGTCTTTTCCGCCTCTATCTTCTCCGCCTTATCCCTTATCTCCTTTATCTCAACTACCTTCTTCTTCAGATTCTCTACCTCCTTGTCTATATCCACCTGCCTTTGATCGAGAAGACTCTCTTTCTTTATGAGCCTGTCTTCCGTGGCCTTGAACTTGTCTTCTTTTTCCTTGGCGTCCCTCTTTGCCTCCTTCATTGTCTCGACGGACTTCGTTTCCGCGTCGATGACGATCTTTTTGGCCTTTTCATCGGCCTCAAGCATCATTCTCCTGATATCAAGCTCCACCGAGCCCTTCTTACCCAAAGATATGATCAGTCGCAAAAAGTATCCAAGCGCGATGCCCACAAGACCTGCGGCGCTCGCAAGAAGGATTACTATTTTTAATGACATTTGTGCGAAAAACTCCGCGTCTGTTTAGACTTCTCTATTAGCTCTATATGTTTTTCCCTGGACTAAGTGCATATTGTGTCTGAAATTCATTAAATATATTGCTCACTCCCTAGAATCTGGACAAAAACGGAATCTTTAAAATTAAATTGCTAACTCCCTGATATTAGCTTAATTCCGGGGGAAAGTAAAGGAGGGCCTTTGTCTCCCAAAAACCCTCCTTTTCCCCTATATCCTATATTATCTTATCCACAATGCCATACTTCTTGGCCTCTTCGGCTGACATGAAGAAGTTCCTGTCCGCGTCCTTTTCGATCTTGGCAAGCGATTGGCCAGTATTCTTTGCAAGCATTTTATTAAGCTCCTCTCTCATCTTTATGATCCTCTTTGCGGATATTTCAATGTCTGATGCCTGTCCTTCTGCGCCTCCAAGCGGCTGATGGATCATGACCTCTGCATTCGGCAGGATGAATCTCTTTCCCTTTGTTCCAGCAGAAAGGATCATTGCGCCCATTGAAGCTGCCATTCCTACGCAAACAGTGGCAACATCATTTTTGATGTGATTCATCGTATCTATGATAGCCATTCCATCTGTGACACTTCCTCCAGGGGAATTGATGTATAGCTTTATATCCTTCTTCGGATCCTCCGATTGCAAGAACAGGAGCTGGGCAATGACGATGTTAGCAGTATCAAAATCTATGGACCCAGAAAGAAAAATGATGTTCTCCTTCAAAAGTCGGGAGTATATGTCGTATGCTCTCTCTCCGAATTGCGATTTTTCTATTACCGTTGGTATTAGGTTCATGGTTTAAAGATATACCAAAACTCATACAAGTGCCATACTTGACAAAAATTGGTAATTTGTGTATCATATTGTTTGAATAAGTTCCTTAAAAAAGGGAGGACGTGATGTCGAAAAAACTCTTCATTTTGCTTTTGGTCGGTTTTTCCTTTTCCTTGATCGTCGGTTGTGGAAAGAAGTCAATTCCGATTGCGCCTCATATTGATCAACCACTTCAACCGATTTTCAAAGTTTGGAGACAGCAGACCATTGATGGTTTGCTGGTTCGGTTTGTCAAAGTAAGTAAGGAGGACCTCTGTTTTTATTCCAACGGAATTACATATTCCGAGATCCGGGAACGTGCGAATCTTCTGGATCTGGATCTCCCGACGGAAAAAATGGTGGTCCAGCTTAGAAAGAAATATACGGATCAGCCAGAGGGAGAATACCTTCTGGCAATGCTGCAGTCTGTTGATGACTGCAACAAATTCATGATGTATCATCTCGGCCGTTATCCAACGACCGAGATGATGTGGATAAGTCGGGGCTCAGAAAGCCTCGATGGTCTGTACAATTACGATAACCCTTATAAACACCATTTCATTTTCGTTCAACGAAAATGAAATGGTAAAGCCCCGTATTTTTTGCGGGGCTTTTTTTTGACAAAAAAATGCAAAGAGGTTAGGATCAAGACAGAGGAAGAACAGGAGGTTTCTTATGACCCCACTTGATTGGATTCTGATTTTAGGAGTTGTGACAGGAACTGCACTCTGTTGTTTTTGCAAAAAAATCGATCGCTGGTTCACCAAAAATATTGTTGAGTCAGCCAAAAAAGCTTCGATTTCCAGCGGTCCTTAACAAATGAGGATGATATTTGAGTAGGCGGGTTTTGGAAACAAAACCCGCTTTTTCTTTTGCTTATTTCCTCCTTTTCCTTATACTTATACCCATATGCGCCTGCATCGCTTTTATATCAAAGAAGACTTGGAAAAGGGCAAAGAAGTTAGGATCCTTGATCCCGACCTTATTCACCAATGGATGAAGGTCTTTCGCTTCAAGGCAAGTGACAGGGTAATTGTATTCAATGGGAATGGGAAGGAATTCGAAGGGTACTTCAAAGTTCTTTCAAAAAAGGAGGCTGTGATCCTGATCGACAAGGAAAATGAGGTGAATAATGGGCAAAAAGTTGAATTGCATGTATTCCAATCGATGATCAAGAAGGATAATTTCGAGCTTGTGGTTGAGAAATGCACGGAAATAGGGGCAAGTGCCTTTCACCCTATAATTTCAGAGAGGAGCGAGAAGAAAGATGTGAATATCCAAAGGTTGGAAAAGATAGCAAAGGAGGCAAGTGAACAATCAGGAAAAGTCAGGCTTCCGGAGATCTTTGGACCAAGCGATCTGAAGTCCGCAATTGATAATTTTGATGGGAAACTTTTTGTATTGGATCTTGATGGGAAAGAGTTGGATATAAAGGATGGGAAAGTAGGCATTCTCATCGGACCGGAAGGAGGTTGGACGGAGAATGAGAGAGATCTTTTTGAGCATATGAATATAAAGTCGTTCTCTCTTGGACCTCAAATACTCAGAGCTGAAACTGCGGCTATCGCGGCAAGTGCTATAATACTTTTATCCAAATGATCTACTTCTACCACGGCACAGACTCTGAATCAGCAAGAAAAAAGGCGAAAGTCACCATTGATTCTTTGCTTGTCAAAAGACCGGACGCAACTCTTGTCAAAATTGGGGATGAGGACCTGTCGGAAGACAGGATATCAGAACTGACGCTTTCACAAGCTTTGTTCTCAAACAAATACATAGTCTTTTTCTACAAAACCTTTGACAACAAAGGAAACAAGGAATTGATCTTGAAGAAGCTCAAGGAACTTGCAAGTTCAGACAATATCTTCATCTTCGCGGAAGGGAAGGTGGACAAAGCAAGCCTTGCGAAGATAGGGAAGAATGCGGAAAAAGTACAGGAGTTCGTAAAAACAGAGAAACCTTTGGACAAGAAGGGGAAATTGGCGCTCATAGGGGAGAAGATAGACTTCTTTGAGTTTGCCGATGCGCTTGGCAGAAGGGACAAGAAGGGATTGTGGGTGCTATACCAGGACGCTCTGGCGGAACTTGTGCCGGCAGAAGAGGTACATGGGATATTCTTCTGGCAGACAAAGAGCATGGTGCTTGGAAAAAAATGCAAAACTGCTGAAGAAGCAGGAATGAAGCCGTTCCCATTCCAGAAAGCACGTGAGTATGCGAGAAATTACAAAGATGATGAATTGAAAGATCTTCTGGAAACCTTGGTTTCCATGTACCATGAGGCGCACAGGGGAAACATTGATTTTTATGTGGCGCTTGAGAGATTTATTTTAAGCCTTTAAATTGGACATTTCGCCAAAAAATTGTTATATTTTCTCGGTAAAAATGCGCCCATAGCTCAGTTGGTAGAGCAGCTCCCTTTTAAGGAGACGGTCGTAGGTCCGATTCCTACTGGGCGCACATAACGTATATTTAAAGGGTTATTTTGGAAAATGAGGTGTTTTGATAGACCACTTCCCACGGTGAACAGGTCTATGGCTTCTGAAAATAACTTTTAAATGAATCCTTTGCTTGAGATATAAAGGAATATGGATATAAGAATCTTGTTAGAAAAGTTTTGTGATTACTCTGTTTCTATTCGCGGATATTCAAAGGACACAATCAGAAGGTATAAGTATGTTGTAAAGGCTTTTTGCAGGTTTGCAAGCGTTAGCGAGATCGGACAAATAACTGATGAAAAGGTCAGAACGCTCTTTTACTATGGCAGGACCGAGAGAAAGTGGTCTGTAAACACCTTTATAGTTTACCATAAGACCCTTTTGGTATTCTTTAGGTGGTGCATAAAACAAGGTTATCTTGAAAAGAATCCGATCCTTGATATTGAGGTGCCAAAAAAGGAAAAACGATTGCCGACAAAATTAAACAAACAAACTACCCTAAGGCTGCTAGAGATCGTCTACAACTACCCGTATGATTACAGCTTCTTGCGTTACAGAAATCATGCCATCTTCTCAACATTCATATTTGCCGGTCTGCGTAAACAAGAACTGTTAAATCTCAAATTTACCGATATAGATATTGATAATCTGACTCTTTTTGTGCGACAGGGAAAAGGTAACAAAGACAGAATCATGCCGATAAGCTATACGCTGGCCCAAAGCTTGAAAAGATACAGGGATGAAAGGAAAAGGTTAAATAAGACCAACCCCGAGTTTTTCTCATCCCTCCGCGGTAATATAGGTTTCACGGATAACGGACTTAAAAAGCTGGTGGAGCAAGTGCGTGAAACATCCGGAGTGAAGTTCACAGTTCATAAGCTAAGACATACCTTTGCAACATTAATGCTTGAGGGCGGAGTGGACATATTCAGCTTGTCCAAGATGATGGGCCACTCTGATATTAAGACAACAACGATTTATTTGGCCGCCAGTGCTGAGCATTTGAGAGGACAGATGACCAAGCATCCATTGAATGATTTGGCGTTATAATTCTTCAACTATTGATCTGATGAAGCCATCGCTTATATTCACCGTATATCTGTGCATTCTGTGCAACTCAAGATAGATAAGGGTAGACGCATAAGCATAATACTTACTTTCACTTGTCTGGTCACCAGAGACGATTTGGAATCTGATTTTGCATTTATCTTTTGATTTTTCTCCGTCTCCTTTGTATATTCTGATGCATATATTTTCATTTTTTTCTTTATAAAATATCGGCGCTTTCCTACTACTGCCGATGGAAGTGCCAACACGCCCGGAATTGTATCCGAAATCGGTGTGTGTCGGGTTGCTTGATCCAAGATTTGCAAGCCTATCAGCTTCTTTGTTTTTTTCTCTTGGTATCCAGTTTGGATATATTCTTAAACTGCTTCTGATCGATTCAAGATCTTTCCATAAATCTTTATTTGAAATCGGTTCACCATCCTCTTTGATCCACTTGTTTTTTCTCCATTTTGGTATTTGATATATATAGTCTGAAATATACTGGGAATCTGTATTCCAGACAATATTTTTTCTTCCGAATTTTTTAATTTCTTCTCGCAATATTTTCAGGCCTTCTATACCAGCTCTGAGTTCCATACGGTTATTTGTTGATTCGTGGAAACCTCTATAATATGTTTTGGCTTTCAAATCAAATTCCTCAGGATATTGCATAAAAACGCCTGTTCCTCCCGGACCGGGGTTTCCCAAGCAACTGCCATCTGTGTATAAGATATACTCGGATCTGTCCATAGGAGTATAATAGTCTCATTATTAAAATATAACAACATTAACTGAATTCATGGCAGATATTTTTTCAAAAAAGAAACGCAGCGAGATAATGTCCAAGATAAAGAATAAGAACAGTAAAATTGAAGTCTTATTCAGGAAAAAGCTTTGGAAACAAGGCTTCAGATACCGAAAAAATTCAACGAGATACTTCGGTAAACCGGATATTGTTTTACCTAAATACAAAACGGTTATTTTTATAGATTCGTGTTTTTGGCACGGATGTAAGAAACATTATTATGCTCCTGTCACAAGAAAGAAATATTGGAGCAAAAAAATAGAGAGAAACAAAGAAAGAGACGGGGAGGTTTCAAAATATTACAGGGAACGAAAGTGGAATATTTTTAGGATATGGGAACACGCCTTAAGCAATAAGAACTATATTTTTGATTTCGATAAGATCAAAACAGTAAGGGGGGGGGTTGAAAGACCTTATCCACAATTTCTATTTTTTGGACACTTGCATTATTTTAATACTGGTGTAATATACACATCGTATATTATATTAATACTTAACCCATTAAATATTTAATCTATGGAATCAAAAAGAGACAGATTTAAAAGGCTTGCCACGATTCGTACAAATGCAATTCTCCATAGGTTGAAAGTTCTTGGCAATTGCACAAACCGACAGTTGTACGAATACGAGGAACGTGATATTGAAAAGATTTTTTCGGAAATTGAAAAGAAGGTGAGAGAAACGAAATCAAAATTTCATTTCAAGAAAAGTAACGATTTTAAATTATAATGACTACCGAACACAAAAAACTCCTGTATGAATTTGCCCCGACTGGAGGGGGTACAGAAACCGGGTTTAACGATTCCGTCACCAATAGATTTGACGGCAATGTCGCTTACTATTTGGCCAGAGAATCAATACAGAATATTATTGATGCGACAATTCAAAAACCGGCAAAAGCAGTATTTGAGATGAAAACATTGAAAATATCGGATTTGCCGGACCCAAAAGGACTTAAGGAGGTTTTCGGTGCTTGCAAAGAATATAAATCCCATGACAAAGACAGTGTAAAGTTTTTTGATTATGCACTTAGTTTATTTGAATCAAAAAAGGAAATCAGCGTTTTTAGGATCGGTGATTACAATACATGCGGATTGACGGGTAACGATGAAGACCAAAAAGGGGCTTATTACAGCCTTCTGAAATCGGTCGGGTCAACATCAAAAGGTGCTGGACAGGGCGGTTCATTTGGACTTGGAAAAGGGGCTTATTTTGCAGCTTCACTACTTAGGACGATTTTTGTTTCAAGTGTGGTTGAAAATAACAAAGTCGTATTTCAAGGAAAACTCAGACTTGTGAGCCACAAAAAGGGCGATAAACCAATGCAAGGAGACGGATCGTTTGGCTATGCCGAACAAAAACCGATCAGAAGCGTTGAAGATATACCGATAATTTTTAGAAGAAAAGAACGCGGAACGGATATATTTATAGTTGGATATGAAGATTCAGAAAATTGGGAAGAGCACATTACGAAATCGGTATTGAATTACTTTTGGAATTCTATTCTTTCCGGTCTTCTTGAGGTTAAAGTTGGTGAGATCATCATAACAAAGAAAAATATTGAGGAAGTGATGGGTAAATATTTTACAGACGATCAGCCTGATGCGAAAGATAATCCCAACCCGTTGCCTTATTACAATGCTTACAAGAATGGAAAAGTTTATGAAAGGGATTTTCCAATCTTAGGAAAATGTTCACTTCGTATTCTCGTTAACGAAAAATACAAGAATCATATTTGTTACATGCGAGGTACGGGCATGATGATTCAAAAAAAATCCCATCCATCAATGAAATCATATGCTGGAGTATTTGTCTGTAACAATACGAACAAAAAAGGCAATGAAATTTTACGTGAGATGGAAAACGCCACTCATGACAAGTGGAGTCATGAGTTTGTCAAAGATAAGGAAGATCCGAAATCAAAAGAAAATGCAAAAACAGCTGAAAAAGAATTGCGAAGTTTTGTAAATGATGTTATTCAAGATTTAGTTGAATTTCGCAATGCCGAATCACTCCATATCCCTGGACTCGAAAGATTAATTTATCTTCCTGGAGAAAATGAAACGGGAATTCCTTCGGGAGGAGGAGTTTTGTTGACGGGGGAATATAGTCTAGAAGAGACGGGAGCGGAAACTGGAGATGATGAACGGATAATTTCAAAAAATCCAGATATAGTTATGATTCAAGCTCCAGTAGTTACTAATCGTCAGGATGATACGTTTGGACCTGGTACTCTTTCGCCGACGAATAGAGGAGGAATATTAAAAGTTAAAAATAAACAAAGGAAAAACAGAAGCGGCAGCGGAGAACAACGCGGAAAAATTATTGAAAACATCTCTTGCAGGACGTTTGCCTCAAAAGGAAATAACGGGACCGAAGAACATATTATGATAATTCGTGGCGGTCCAAGCAATGTTCCTTGTTCTTTGATGATTCAAGCTGGAACAGATGATGCCTATGCGCCAGTAAAAATTACAAAAGCGATTAATGAAAACGGTATTGATCAAAAAGTATCCGATGGGAAAATTACCGGATTGTCTTTTGATAAAGATGGTGCTATAAAGCTACGCGTCATGTTTGATTCGTTGGAACGTTACGCCTTAAATGTAACTGCATACCAAATATGAAAATAGATCACTTGTCATTTCCTCATCCTGTACTTAATTTGCATGACGACATATCGTCGGGGAGCTATAGAATTACACATTCTGTTCAAAAAAACAGAGATGAAATCGTGATTAGCGTCGAGCATGATTTGTTGCAAAGCAGTCTTGAACATCTAATTGAAAATCGTGAGGCATGTTTCCTTACGGAGGTTCATTGCCCGCAGACTTTATTCAGAGTGGCGTATATCTCACATGATCCAGAGCAAACCATTATTATTCCATCAAAAGACCTTCGCGATTTTGTGGAAATTAGTTTTTTCATTGTTGCTGGTCAAGATATTTCTCCTTATGAGATTAAAGAAGCGAATAAAGACTATTCCGGTTTTAAAATAGAAGTTGCAAGAGGAGACGTTCTTGCTTATGGCGGTCGCGATAATTTTTTTGCTGAAAAAAAATGGGAAGCTCAAAAATCAGTTTCAAATTTCATGGAAATTCGTCCACTTGCCGACCTGAATGGTCCAGTCAAATTTTTTCTTGGAGAAGAAAAAATTATCGTCAATTTACCAGCCGGAGACTTTAAATTCTACAGCAAATTGGTCGGTTATGATCAATTTGCCCCGATGTTTCATTCATCGATCGTTCTTCCGGCTTTGATGTTCGCTTTAACGGAAATGATAGAAGATGGTGAACAATACGAAAATTTAAGTTGGTACAAAGTGATACAATCTCGAAGAAACAGCGATGAAAAGATAAAGAAAATGGCATGGGAACGTGAAAATGTTCCAGAAATTGCACAAGCAATTCTCAGCAATCCTGTGGAGAGATCTCTCTGGGGAATGAAAAAAGTGGTGGATCAATTTATTTCAACTAATGACGAATAACATGCAATCGTTAAAATTGTTTAAAAATGAATTCATTCTTGACGCTGTCGCTAAACTTGAGGCTAATGAAAATTTGAATTTTTATCTTGATGAAAAGTTCTTGGGATTTTCCGAATCAGCCATACTTGTAAATCCGAATTTTTCTTCGGAAGACATATCTCTTATTTTGCCAGATGTAAATGGCAAACATGACTTTGAAAATGCCGTCAAAATTTACGAGACATATAAATCTTTTTCTCCAACGGAAGCAACAAGTGGTCGTGTTTGGGCATACCTGGCTCATATCCCGTATTGGAACTATATGAAAAAAAGATGGCCAGTGGAAAATCAACCAGAACAAAAAAGGGGAAGTTATATAATAGAACATTGGTTTTTATCTGGTACAGGGGCATCAACCCTTGCTCGTCACGGGCTGGCAATGTTGTGGTGGGGTGCACATGTAACTTACGATCGAGAAAGGACTAACCCGTTTGAATTAACCAAAGAATTTTTCTCGATGCTTGATTACACAAGAACGATTTTGACTGGAACCCAAGGACGCAGTCGCATCTTTACTCACGCATTGCTTGAATTTGTGATTGAAAATCCAAAACTTTTCAAGTCTCAAAAAGAAGCAAAAGTTCGTTTTCTGATGAGGAAGAGTAATTTTTCCGGAGGATACAAAGTTTTGCCGGCGCTTTCAAAGAATGAGATCAAAAACATGTTTAAGCAACATGAACTCGTATTGCAGGACGAAGAATCTTTTCATGAAATTTCGGAGATGGATGAATAGAACTTCCCTCCAGCACTTTTTTCAGAGTCTTAGCGATTTCTCTTATTACCGGTACTGAAACAGAATTGCCAAATTGTTTGTAAGCTTGTGTTGTTGAGACAGGAATTTCAAACCAATCTGGGAAACCCTGCAGTCGAGCGCACTCCCTCTCGGTTAATTTTCTGATACCCCATTTATTTTTTTTCACTGGAATATCTTTGATTAAATTTCTTTCACGTCCCATACTCCCGCACACAAGAGTATTTGACACGCCTTCCGTGTCTAAAATTTCACAACCGAAACCGCTACCTTTTTCTGAATGTCTCTTTTTATGTGCCAATAGACCGCTGTAATATTTTTGAGATAGATAATATTTTTCCAGTATTTTTTTCTCCAAAATATTTTTTAATTTATTGCTAGGATTTTGCTTTAATGCCGGAAATTCAAAAGAATTACCGTTTTTTATTCCAACGATATAAATTCTTTCTCTGTGTTGTGGTACGCCAAAATCTTTTGAATCAAGTATTTTTTCAACAATAGTATAACCATTACCAGCTTTTTGAAGTTCGGATTTTATTAAATTATAAGTTTTACCCCCATCATGTCTTGGTAGATTTCTTACATTTTCAAGTACAAAAGCTCTGGGTTTTCGTTCATTTAAAAATCTTACAACTTCGTTAAACAATTGACCACGAGGATCACTTAATCCGTCCCTTTTTCCTATCAGAGAAAATGGCTGGCATGGGAATCCTGCCAGAAGTACGTCAAATTCCGGTAAGGATTTTGCATCCACAAGACGTATATCTTTTTCATCGATTTCTCCAAAGTTTGTTCTATATGTATGACAAGCATAATGATCAATATCATTTGAGTAGACAATATCAAATCCAGCTTGTTCGAATCCCAATCTCATTCCTCCGATACCAGCAAACAAATCTATTGCTTTCAATTTTTTTGAAGAATCTCTCATTCGAGTTATTATACCATTGTATCATTTTATATTAAATACCCAGATTTGCTTTTATTCACAATATCCTCTTTTTCTTTGCAGTCTTTTTAATCAATTTTTCTATTAAGGTTTGATAAACCTTTTTCTGCCTTTACAGACAGTTTCAAACGGACCACTTGATGTATTCCTCATCTTTAACAAACAGACCTTCATATTCCACTCCAAACTGGCCCCAGCTGGGTTATTTCAGCCTAATTTTGCTTGTTTTTTATACGTTTGGACTAATATAGCCACAAGTAGTCCTGCTATGACCAAAAGGAGGAGATCGATAGAATAATGGGCCGATAGATAAAAAGTTGAGTCTTTAGGGACCAAAGCCGACAGGATCATTAGACCCGTAGTGATATCTGCCCACAGACTTAGTTTTTTGATCATCCCGCCAATTTTAAATGATTGAATACTCAAGAAAATAAATAGACAGAAACTTATTATAAGCAGTAACATCATTAGCTCCACAGGAATAATGTTTAGGAATACAACAAAGATTCCAAATAATGCGAGTAAAATTATTGCTGAGATTTTTATTTTTGTCATATAATTATATTTTATAACTCACCATTTCTGATCAAATATCTAATAAGTCCGTTCATCCACAAGAATTTATTTTTTTGCTTTATAAATTCTATTCTTCTTTCATTTGACATATTTATTATAAATCTATCAATCCTATCGTGAAGTTCGTATGGTAATGGATAATCATCCCTATGCTCATTTTTCAGTGAATTTTTAACCTCCTCACTCAACGGATAACTTACATAAGTAGGGAAAGCTTTTCGTATTTCAAGCATTGCCTGTTCTATTGAGAGACCTTTTTTCTCCACTAATGCTTTTGTGGCTAAAAGTCTATGAGCTAAATCATTTTTATACATTCCTTCTTGTTGTATTGGGCTTAGGCTATGCCACCAAATAGCATCGGTATCTTCTACTCCTTCTAATCTAAGTATTTCTATTAATTCTTGGAAGCTATCGTCTGTACCCATATTTTTTATTTGAAATTAAACCAACTTATAATTTTTGCCCAGAAACCTTTAGGTTTTACCTCCGTTTTAACTGTTGTGGTGCCAACATTTTTATTTGAATCCGTGCTTGTAGATTTTACTAAGTTATTGTTAGGATTATTTACCTCTGTTTTAATTTCCACTGGTACAGAGATACACTGTGTTTTGTCTTGATTCCATTTATATCCTTTGTAACACCAGCAACTACCACCATAAGTTACACTATGAGGACCGTAATTATCTATACACGCTTGGGCATCAGTTTTTACTGGAACAACTGGAATAGCCGGAGTAACAATACAACTTGTCTTTTGATCATTCCATTGATAACCGCTATTACAAAGACAACCGTTATTCCAAAAAACATTTGAGCCGTATTTATCTGCACATAACTGATTATTAGTCTTGGTTGGAACAATACAAGATCTTTTATCAGAACTTAAAACGTATCCTGTCTTACAAGTACATTTGATTACGCCTTGATCATTAATGCACCCGTCAGAAAGCGGTTGAAAGTTCGTTGAATATTCTTTTGCTATCTGCACTCTCTCAAGACAACTTTCAACAGATATCAAACAAGATGACATATTATCTGGATTCGTTAAATCTCTAACCGTGCCATTGCATGCATTTATAGAAGAATGACAAGAATAGTAATTACTAACACCGTAAGTACTTTTTAAGGAAGCTTCTTTTTGTTTATTTTGTGTGTTGCGATCTTGAGTTACTGTAACATTGATTGGATTATAAACACTGCCTGGATCAAAAACACTGGAAGCAGAACTAAACAATGGAACAAAAGCTATTCCCAAAACAATCGTTAATATAATCTTTTTCATAATAATTTGAGATTATTTGCTTTTAATAAATTCCTAGAGGAGACGGGTAAAACAGAAAACCCATCACGTGGGTGATGACTTGCGCCATCCATACCAGTTTCCCGATATGACCAATGACGATAGCCCCAACATGATGGGTTTTCTATTCGTCATTGGTTTTTTCACCATGCCGGCATTGCTACCGGTTTAGGCTACTTTACTTATTAAATTGTCCCTTAAATAATACAACTTTATACCCAAAAAGCCAGCTAAAATGGACTAATGTTACACTGTATACAGATCAGAGAAATCTGGTCAAATTAACGTAAGGAACGCTGGAAAGGACGGTTGGCGAATCATAGAGCCCCTTTCCAGATGCCGAATCAAATCTATGAGGTTGGACCCCGTTTATGGGAGGACAACATTCTGACGACGTTGGTGCTAAGTATTTTTAGCGTCGTCCAGTCTTAGGGTTTGGGGCCAAGAGAAATCAGGTGATTAAAACCACCATGAGAGGACCCCATTCTACAGTGAAAATATCTATCGACCCGGAGAGAAAACCGATCAAAAGTCATAGGCATAAAAGTCTAACAAAATGTAGGCTGGTTCCCCCGTTTTGCCCAAATGCGGCAAAACATATCATTTAATACAAGAGGGGAAAGAAGGTGCGTCTGGACCTAAAGGCAGATAACCTTATTGACCCTGGAAACATCTTAACCAAAATAACCTTATTAAACTTCTTTTTTATTGCCTTTTAAAATATTTTTTTAATATTCCGTTTGCCAGTATTGTGCCCATTTTTTAATATTGACCCCGACACAAAAAAAGCTAGCCTGTTACAGCTAGCTTGGTTTGCGATAATACATTATGCCCCAATAAAACTTTTTATTTGTTCTGAAGCCTCAAAAGAACTCATATCATCTAACTGATTGACTAAAGACTCGCTTTCTTTTTTATCAGTACAATTCTGGTGGATCAATTGCATAAGATATTTTTTCTGTTTTTCTGTAATTGAATCAGAATTTTCAACCTTTTTTACCCGATATTCTTTATCGAGCATTATACCGGAGTTCAACTGACCAGGCAGATCAAGGTTGCGAGCATCAAGTATTTTTACACTTTTTACCACAGCATCAATTATGGCCGCATTTTTAGTATAGAGAATTGTCTTTTCGAAATACTTATTCATTTTTCCAACTACGGAAACGCTTCGTCCAACTCCTATGAGTTCATTGCCAATCTTGAGAAAAACAACAAACGCTATAACTCCTTCAATATGCTTGAGATCGCTAATCGTCTGTGTATCTTCTTTAACCTCCACAGCCAGATTCATTGTTCCGGTATTCTTAACTACTTCTCTGTGTACCGGATGTTTCTCGCTGTTCACATCAAGTGCACTCTTCATCATTATCTGGTAGGAAGGAGCGGACCCAGTTTTGTAACTTGTATTATTCATGTTTTTTAATTTAATTTTTTAATAATAATTTGTCCTTTTTCATATTGGACCGTAACCTTATCTCCGATATTGAAGCCCGCCTTTCTCATGGCGTTATTGGCCAGGGTAAGCTTCGGTACGGAGGGAAGATCTCCATGAACTCCATGCCTGTTTAAATAGCTCAGGGTCATTGTTACAATCTTGTTCATATTAGACATGCTTAATCTGTTCAACTTGTCGGTAATAGAACAAGAACACGGGATGGCGATATTTTGTGATATTGCCTTCCGGATCCTTCTTTTCAACATAGGTTATAGATCTTAAAGCTTTTTCGCCCTTCCTTACCTTGAATCCCAACTTGACCCAGCTGGCGAATGTCCTGATGTTATGGTAACAATCCATATTCTTTAATTCAGTCTCACCCCATCGACTTTTGATCTGATCGGAAACAATACGCTTTGTTTCCTCGGACCCGGTATAAGAAGACATTGAGCTTTCCAAGATTTCTTTCATACTTTTTGTCATACGCTAATAAATGTAAAACCGCATGATGACTGGTCATGCGTGAAGTTTGATAGCTAATAAAATTACTTCAACTATCTAGTTTATTTATTGGGTATGGGGGAGTGGTCGATTCAGTATAGGGTTAGGAAAGACACTGTACTAAGGGAACTTGCGGCCGGTTTTTTATATTTTGGGGATATTTTAAAGTATTGTTAACAAAATAGGGTCTTACCTGACTACATCAAGGCATAATTATCCAGATATTGTTCTGATCATTTATGCCGGGGGAATAAAAATTTTCAAAATATTTCAGTCATTAATGTATACAATACTCCCATTTGGTTAGTGGACTAATGGTAAAATTTAAGTATGGAAGACACAGAAGCGAAACTCAAAAAAGTCATATTCCCGAAAAAAGAGAGGGAAAGAAGAATTACTAAGCTTGTAAGGATAGAAGTTCATGATCTTGAGTTTTTAAAGTATTACGCCAGTAAAAATCACAAAACGCTCAGTAAAATGCTTAGTGACATCCTATACTCATATGAATTAGCAAATATATAGTTATCAAGTGAAAAATAATCCGAAATATAGTAAACTATACTCAAATGTCAAAAACACTACCAAAAAAAGACGATGTACCAGAAAGTGTAACTGACAAAGAAAGATTGATTTTTATTTTTCAAACTCTCATAAAAGAAGGTGTGCGGTATCCTCTTGATGGCGTCTTAGTAATTGATCAAAAAAAACTTAATGTGAAACCTTATTTTGATGATGATATATATCCTGGCTTTTCTGAACAGGCATTTTGTGAATGGATAATACCAATACAAAATGATAAGGATTTTTACAGAAGATACCATATGGAAAATTACAAACCTAATTTTAGTTTTGATAGTGAGGAATATTTTCTAGAAAAAGGCGTCGTCTTTATAGATTTTACAGATGACTTTATGAAGTTATACTTGGAAAATAGGCTTGGTATAAAAACAGATTTAAAAATTAATGGAAATGCCAGCCTTAAAGATAAGGAGGTTGGATTTGATGAAACAACATCATCCATAATGATGAATGGTAAAAGATGTGCGTTGCCAGCATTTAAAAATGAATCTTCTTTAGCTCTTGCTATGTTCAGCCGTGATATTGATGAATCTGTCGATTGGTCCATTATTTACAGGGAGATGACTGGAAGTGAAGCCGTTATAGGAACTAAAAAAAATAAAAAGACTCTCGTTGACACAATTAATAGGTTAAACGGCCGAATAAAAAAGATTTTTGAAACGGAAGATAAGTTAATTAGTTGTGAAAACAAAAGCGTAAAAAGGAATTACTGATTAAAAAGCTCGTTGTGAGTCGTAAGTGACTCACACCTATATTTAATAAGCTTAGGATGAAAAGTCTTAAGCTTTTTTGTTTGGATTTTTCACTAACAAAGGTCGATAAAAATTATTAGTAAGGAAATTATAAATTAATCAAATAAAAAATATGAAAAACAATATAAGATTTGGTTTTAGATTCAATAGTAAAGATCATTTAATAGTTTCAGAGAGAATACCAGGAGAAGGCAAGAAAGAGCACATGAATAGAGTCATAAGAATGATGGGAGCAATGATTGAGATATCTGAAGAGAAAAATAAAAGCAAACACAGTGTTATTTTCGAAAAATACCACCTTTAAAAAACAAAACGATGGATTACACACTAATAGCAAACTTTTCTCCAACAGTACATTTGTACGCGGATAAAAGAAATTACATCTTGATCATCAGAGAAAATGTCAGTCAGTTAATGAAGAATGGTTATCATACCTATTTTTCATCTCTTTCCGGAGTATTCAAAGAAATTTTTGAATATAAGGTCAGAGCAAATCTGGCTAATGGCTTGGATAAAGACGCAAAAGAGATGATAAAGATCATAGATGATACCAGAAAGTATGTCCTGGACCTCATAGAGCCTTATGAGCAGTTGAAACCAAACATATAGAGCTAGCTGGGGCTAGTTTGAGGCGGAATATGAGGGTCATATCCAATAAAACGATATTACCCTCACCTTAGCCTAATTATCACTTAAAAACCGGTCGAGATCTTAAAAACACTTAACGTAAAATGGAAAAAACTCTTCAACAACTTTTTGACGAATATGCAGACCAGATCAAATTTTCTGGTGGTCTTTCTGATGAAACGGTAAGAGGTTATAGAAACGTCTTTAATCTTTTCCTGCAAATAATGCCGGAAGTTTCTACCCTAGATTCTCTGACACCGGCAATGTTGAATGAGTTTTTTAAGAGGATCTCAACCAGACAAAGGATCATCGGTAGAGATACTTTAAAAACTGGCGTGAAGCCATCAACCATAAAAACGCAGAATAGCAAGCTCAATGTGTTTTTCGTCTGGTTGTGTAAAAAGAATTATATAGCAGAAAACCCACTCAAAGATATCAAGCCTCCAAGAGTCACTTATGACGATTTTAGAAGACTGGAGGATAGTGATGTTAATAAGATTTATTCAGCTATTACCCTACACTCTGATAATTCATTTATCTTGAGAAGAGATACTTTAATAGTCAGCCTCTTATCATTTTGCGGGTTGAGAAAAGGTGAATTTATATCACTTAAAGTGACTGATATTGATATGGAAAAAAAAGAAATAACAATCAGGGGAGAAACGTCCAAATCAAAGAGACCAAGAACTCTCAAAATGCATCCGACTCTCGTATTGCATTTAAAAGATTACTTCAAGGCAAGAAACGATCTCGGTCTAAAAACGGAATGGCTTATTGCCACTAAGAACGGCGATAGGGGTCTAAGCAGGGAAGGTCTAAAACACTGGGTCCAAAGTCTTAACAAAAAATCCGGTGTAAAATTCCATTTGCACATGTTCAGACATACTTTCGCTTGCAAGCTGGCTGAAGCAAACACCAATGTTTTTAAAATACAAAAACTAATGGGTCATACTGATATAAAAATGACAATGAAATACACCAGATCAATGAGAACTGAAGATATGGGTGAGGATATAGCTAAGATATCATTTTGATCTTTGTAAAAAGAAAGTTATTTTGCTATGATTGCTTTGTAGTCGAATCATTTTATCAGTTAAAAGTATCGATTGCAGAGCATTTATTTGAATTTTTTAGAGATAGCAGACAAGTGGTGAACAGGTCGTTCGTAGACACCTTTCAAAAAGACCAAAATACGATTTTAGCCATATAATATATGCGTTTTCTGGAGAAACCCTCCTACAAGATTGCTTTTAAGGAGACGGTCGTAGGTCCGATTCCTACTGGGCGCACATTAAAAATAATTGACAGATATGATATAGGGAGTAAAATTCATGACAGAAGGAGGTTGATGTACAACCTTGAGAACAAAAAGGGACGCGTATGCCCAGACTGGCTATTCGAAAGCCTGGTGTGGTAATACCGGATAAAACAAAGTATCACCTGAATCGAGAGCTACCGAGCTCCAAAAATAAAGTGGAAGGACGAGTGTACAACTCGGTGACTAAAGAGTGGGAAGTGACCACTAATTACGGGGCCGCCGTACGAGAAGTAAGGAAAACGGGTTAACGCATCATAATCCTACAAAAACCCCGACTGCAGAAAGGCAAGTCGGGGTGATTTTTTTTATAAGAAAAGCCGTCTCCATGAGAGGCGGCTTTTTGTTCAGCACAAGCTACTTTTTGCGAGGATGGGCGCCATTTGCTTCCGCTCTGCCATCGCAGTCGGGGCATATCCCATTTTTCAGCCATTTCTTTTCGGTTGGAGCCGGACACATCCTGCATTTACTTCCGAGCTTACTTCCCATCAAAGCCTCATCTCCATCGGCCGATCCGAAGCGAGATTCGATGAAAACTTTCCCGTTTATCACCAAAAACGGCCTGTAGGGAAAAACTTTGCGCGACTCATCAAGCGTCATTGGTTTTGTCACTTTTTTGGCCGCTGAAAAACGTTTCAGCCATTTTTCCGTTTCAAGCTTAGCGAAATCTGGCGTAACGAAATCTAAAGATTGCTGCATGTCAGTCCCCCAAAAAGTTTTTGTCACTTCTAATTTCCACTCTACAGCACAGAATATGAGTTGTCAATTCATAAAAAAGAGCTGCATGTTTTGCTTTCAAGACAAAACATGCAGCCTTTTTCCGTTCAAATTGGGGAAAAACCAAAGAAGGATCCTTCGGATCGGCTTCATCCGCAAAAGTCTCCTTCTTTCCTGAAGAAGCCGCATCATTTTGCCTTCACGGATATAATCAACTATCCTTTTGTTGCCATCCTCGGGAACCCTTCGTATCAAGAACGGATCTATGCAAACGATGCGTGCAAGCATGATCACGCCTCCTTTCTCTTTTTTATGCGCACAGGAAGAACATCTTTGCTGTATATGGTATAGCTTAACGGCACCACTGTCAATCAAAGCCCGATGTCGAGAGCGAAAGCTCCAGCGCCCAAAAAAACAAGGGAGAGGGAAATTGCAAATATCAATATGTAGAAGGGAAGATTCCTGTTCTCCAGACTTTCGTCCCTGTACTCAACTATGGCCTCGCAAAGGAAGATCACGGCAAAGACCATGGATACAAGCTGGGTATAGCCGCCAAGAAGAAGCAGGGCCCCGCCAATGAGCTCTATCCAAGCCAAGACTCCCGTGAAAATATGGGAAGGATGGAAATGTATGGTCTCGAAAAGCTTTTTCCATTCCTGGTTCTCCTTTCCAAGTTTCAAATATCCCAGATTTATGACAACAAGCCCGAGCACGATCCTCAATATGAAAGGTGAGATAACGCTATATGTTAAAAGGTCTGGAAATGTGTTCAATATCATGTGTATATGATACAAGATTGAAGATCAAAAATCAAACATTGAAAACCCCGTCCTTTGTAGGACGGGGTTGTGACCGCTTTTTCAATGCAGCATGCGCGTTTTGACGCAATTGATGACATCGCCGACGGTTTTGAGCTTTTCAGTCTCTTCGTCCGGGACTTCGCCGATGTTAAACTCGTCTTCAAGGACCATGACCAGTTCGACTGTATCGAGGGAGTCTGCACCCAGATCATTGATGAACGATGCTTCCGGTTTTACAGCATCCGGTTCAACCCCGAGCTGATCGACGATGATCTCCTTGATTGTGTCCTCAATCGCCATCTGATGCCTCCCATTTTGGAATAGGAACTATTTCATGCCAAGTATAATGAATGACATTCAAAAGTCAAATTAATAGCCCCGCTAACTGCGCGGGGCTATGAAGATACCTTCAGTTCTGATTCTGCTTCTTCAGGCTCTTTTCGATGTAGGCCACGATATCCTTGACGGTCTTGAGCCCCTCGATAACCTCGACCGAAACATCGATATCAAACTCATTTTTGAACGCCTCATGCAACTCGACAAAATCGAGCCCGTCGGCGCCAAGATCCTGTAACAGAGAAGCCTCAGGCTTCACTTCGTCGAGTCCGATCCTCATTATCTCAACGATGATCTTTTTCACCTTGTCTCCGATCTGTTCGTTTTGGGTTGCATCTGACATTTGTCGCCTCCTGGGATAAGAACAAAGCTGTTGACAACAGTAACAGTTTATATCCAAATGTCAAGTCAGGCCTGTCTTGCATTTATGCACTTCTTGCTAGTATTATACGACAATGAAAGAAAAAATCGTCGTATTGGATAACATAAGGAGTATACACAATGTCGGTTCCATCTTCAGGACCTCCGATGCTCTTGGAGTGGATAAGATATTCTTGTGCGGATATACGCCCACACCTAAAGACAGGTTCGGAAGAGACAGAAAGGATCTAGCGAAGGTGGCGCTTGGGGCGGAAAAAACGGTCGCTTGGGAATATTCGGAGAATATATCTGATGTCCTGAAAAAACTGAAAAAGGACGGGTATCAGATAATAGCGGTCGAGCAGGACAAAAGATCCGTAGAACTTGAAAAAATAAAAGTAAAGTATCCTGTTGCCATCATCATGGGTAGCGAGGTGGAGGGGATTGATGAGAAGACACTTGAACTTGCAGATACAATAGCAGAGATTCCAATGCTTGGTAAAAAGGAATCGCTCAATGTCTCTGTGGCGTTTGGGATCGCAGGGTAT
>Ga0172381_10001493_pt1 | contig 27297 bp, 56 predicted proteins | sample Leawel6488metaG_FD_119754 | JGI IMG/M metagenome (GOLD analysis project Ga0172381, IMG submission 119754) | Leachate microbial communities from a municipal landfill in Southern Ontario, Canada - Leachate well 64-88 metaG | ecosystem: Engineered > Solid waste > Landfill > Unclassified | place... | reverse complement strand
TAGAACTTAATTCAATATTTAATTCAGTATCTAATTCATTATCCAATTCATTATCCAATTTAAAACTTAATTCAGAAAATAAATCCAAATTTAATCCAGAAAATAATTCAGTATCTAATTCATTATCCAATTCAGAATATAATTCAATATTTAATTCAGAATATAATTCAATATTTAATTCAGAATATAATTCATTATCCAATTCAGAATATAATTCAATATTTAATTCAGAATATAATTCAATATTTAATTCATCATCCAATTCTGTACTTAATTCAAAAAATAAATCCAAATCTAATTCATCATACAATTTAGACCTTAATTCAGAAAATAATAATTCATTATCCAATTCTGTACTTAATTCAGAAAATAAATCCAAATTTAATCCAGAAAATAATTCAGTATCTAATTCATTATCCAATTTAGAAAATAAATCATTATCCAATTTAGAACTTAATTCAGACCTTAATTCAGAAAATAATTCATCATCCAATTCTGTACTTAATTCAGAAAATAATTTATTATCTAAATCTAACAATTCAGAAAATAATTCATTATCCAATTCAGAACTTAAATCATTATCCAATTCAAACCTTAATTCTTCAAACCTTAATTCAGGATATATGAATGAATTAATTCTCATAATTTTTTAATTATTAAAAGAATTAAAATCATATTTTAATTCCATTGGAATTTCTTTAGGTCGATGAAATTTACATGCATCAATTGCAGATTTAAAATGTCCAGATGTTGATATTAAATAAGTACTTCCAGTTGATGGGCATTTTAATTCTAACCAACAATAAGGTTGATTGGAATTTCCGTTAATATCTGAAAGAAATGAAAATTTTTCATTAGTATTCCATAATTTGATTATTTCAGAATAACCAGAAGAATGATTAATTGTAACTTCATCAATTATTTTGGCATCTAAAAATTTCATTAATTCATTATCACCAAATTTCTCAGTAATTAATGATATAATACTTGCTTTAATATCTTCATTTTTCAACTGAATAAATTCATCAAAAGTATATTCTTTATTAATAATTTTTTTGAATATATTTTCAGGTAATTTTCTACCATTAATATAATACATACCGTAATTTTCCCATTCAATGGCAGGTGAATCTATAGAATGAAATCCAATTTTATTTCTTCTAATATATTTAGGCATCCTTAATACTAAAACATATGTTTGAGTAAAATAACATCTCGATATATTATTTTTTGAATTATCATATAACCAATTTAAAATTTCTTCATTTTTATGGCTTATTTTAAATTCATCCTGAATAAATTTATACCACATTAAATATACTCTATGATAAGTAGAACATAGAAATAAATAATGTGATTTTGTTTCTATATCATAATTAATATCAATGTTTTTAAGTACATCTAAATTAATTTGATCATTCCCTTTATTATTTTTTTTCAAATAAATTTTATATACAATCTCTTGGACTTTTTCATTTTGAAGCATTGCAAATTTTTTCTTATAATCATTTGGATTATTTGCAATAATAATTACAGGTTTATCCCGTTTTATAATCGAATATATTTTTTCAATATATTCCGTTGTTTTTTTCCTATCAAAATTAGAATATTCTTTTCCTGAATATAAATCATTAATACATAAATCTTTATATTTTTGAATATTTTCTCGTATTTCAGGGGTTAAATCATCAATTGTTTTCATTTGAATATAAGTATTTAGTAAAATATGAATTTATTAATCATAAATTAAAATATAATTTCATTATTGTAAATGTATAGAAATTTTGTCTATAATCCCAATCATCATTTTCGTAGGATTCAATTAAAAATTTTTTTGCTTTCTTCTTAGATTTAAATCCTTCTTTGGGATTATTATCTGCTTTCGCAATATTGTTACTACCAACATTGCCAGTTTCCCATAACTTCATTATAAAATATGCCGAGTCCATTTGTGAAAATTTTAATCACAAATATAATCAAATATATTGAAATAAAAAATAGTATTTAATCCACCCACCTAAAAGCAGCTACTTTTAAAAAATTTATTGTTGTAGTTAATAAATCTACTGATGTTGAATTACCAGTAATTTCACCAGTAAGTCTTGCATATTTACGGACAAATCCATCCTCTTTAATATAACCATTTTTCTCATTTTCTTTTATTTCAAGAATAGCAGCTTTTAATTCACTATCTGAAACATTATTAAATAATTCTGTAACTTTACTCATAGCTTTTAAATAAAAATGTCAACAACAATTTTCCGGTTCATAGTTCTTTGCCTTCTCCCATTGAAATAACCACCATTTATTACATACATAGGAGTTAAAAAAATTACGTTTGCTTTCTTACACTTAGGTAAATCAATATAAAACCTTGTACTACACTTATAATATTTGATTTTTGGGGAAATATCATTATTGTTAACATCTGTTGTTGTTACACAGACATCATCTGCCCAATTAGGAATATTAAAAGTTAATCTTTTTATCCTGAATATGGCAATGTGCCAATCAATATGTAAATTCAAAAATCTGAATGCTTTCATAATGTGTTTTTAAACAAAATCACTTTGTCTGTAATTATGTTGTTCATAATATAGTTTTTTATAAATTATTTGCTTTTTCAATCGCTGCATCCTTTATAAAATCTAAAGTTTCACTTGGAATGCTTGTGTTCTTCTCCCTGAGAAATAAATATGCTTCCATGATCTCTTTTTTTAACTGGATTTTTGCACCTGAAAGTTCTTTGTTTTCAGTCTTTAATGGACACCATTTTGATGTGTTAATACTGATAATTCTTTCATCCTGAGTTAAAGTAATACCATAAGTAAACCTGTTATATAACCAAGCAATCAGCTTGTAATCATCCTTAATTGAGGTTTTAAAGGTTATTAGGGTATGAGCACCAATCCAAGAAATGTTTTCAATTTTATTTAAAAACCCTTCGGTAGATATTTCTTTTTGTAAATAATTTTTAAAATTTTTAGCGTTCATAATACTGTGTATTAATTATAGACTTCCACATAATGACATAATTGCACGTTCATAATGATAATACAATCTCTTAATTAAAACTTTATCATCAAATGATTTTTTGAATAGTAACAACATATTATATGAGGTTTCAAGTTCTTCAAAATTACTTGAAGTCTCAATGCAATTCTTAACCTTATTATATGTTTCGAATTTTGTCATAAATTTTATACGAATTTTAATTAAAATTGTTACAAATATTATCTAACTACAATACAATATTTTTAATTAAAATGTTTCCATGTAGCATTATTAAAACATGTATGATGCCCATATTGTTTAATTAAAACAATAATTGCCTGACCTTCCGAAACAGGTACATGAATATCTTTAAAAGCATTTATAGGTTGTACATTCCTTGTATGATTTTTATCAAACAACTGAAAATATTTCTTTTTAAATACCTGTACATCTTCTAAGGTTTCAAGTACTATACCAATTTGATCATCTACATATATTGCAGTTTTCATAATTTAACTATTATCCAATGAAATATTACGTGACTTAGCAGATTTTTGAATCAGTTTCAACCCTGCCAAAATCATCAGGTATTTTTTCCCAAACAATATATAAAATGTCTTTAAAATCCCCTTCTTCACTTACAAGATAACCTTTCTTACAAAGACTACCAATTACACCGGAAGTAGATCGGGGTTTAAGCTGTAAATCTCTTGTAACATCAGAACCATCAATACAACTATATCCGGGTTCATCTTCTCTCCAAGTAGATAATTCCTGACAAATATAATCTAATACTTTGTTTTCAAATTCGGTTAATCCTTTAATTGTTATCATGATTATTATAATAAATAGACTATTCCAAATGTCCATGCCCTGACCATCCAATACCATCTGCAATTACACGTCCAGATGGGTCAACATATATTTCACCTTTTTTAATAAGTTCATCATTGACACGTATTGTTGCTGCTCCATTAATAACAACATTATGAGACATTAAGTAGGCATATATTGCTCTGGCAATTTCTTCACAAGTTAAATCTATTTGAATACCTTTTCCGTATTTTGTTTTTCCTTTTCCAAATTGAATTTCCATTTTTTATTTTATATACGTGGAAAATAAATATTTGTTACAATATTTTTAAAAACACTTGACAATCATTATATGATAATATATATTTACATAAAAATATTAATTATGGAAGGAACATCAATAGAAAAAAAAACATTAATAAACTCTCATGAAAGATTATTGAAAACTATTGGAAATTTTCAAAGTTTAGCTGCAACAACTAAAATAATGGTTGAAAAATTTGAAAGAATCGAAGAATTAATCCAAAAAAATGAAGAAGTAGATTGTGAAAAAGAATCAATATTAAATATTGTTGATATTTTTAATAGGGATAACGAAAGATTAAATAATTTATTTAATGTAATTACAAATGACGTTGAAAGAGTTTTATCAATGATTGAATAAATAACAAACCTTATATAAATATATAATGAAAGTTATTAGAATAAATAGAAATGATTTTGAAAGTATATATGATTTACTTACTGATTACTTATATAGTAAGTCAACAGCAGATATGTGTATTTATAATGCTTTGAATTTTATTAAATTTAAAGATATATTATCTAAACCATTTGAAGATTGTATAATGGGTGAAGGATATAGATTAATTCATTATTCAATACCAGCATTAAATGCGTTTCGTTCATTCTATTTATCACCAGTAGAAAAGAAAATATTCTATGAAGGTGTATTACCATTAAGGTATCTTAATGAAATTAAATATGTTGATTATATGAGTTTCGATAAAGAAGATATTGAAATGCTATGTAAAAAATATGATTTACGAAGAATAGAAAAGAAAGTAGAATCATTTGAACCAAAAAAATATAATAATTTTATTGTTGAGTTTCCTATAGAATTTAATATTGAATCAACAATGATTCAAAAGGTTAGTGAAATTAAATTTGAAGATGATTGGAAAAATATTGAAATAGTATTTTGTGATATTATCGAAAAATCTGTAATACAGGGTTTATTGAATATTATTAAACATATCAAAACTAAAGTTATTAAACCACTATTTAATTTAGAAATTAAATTATTAAATGATAAAGGAATAATAATTGAATCTTGGAATATTGCAGTTAATAAAGTAATAAGTATTGATTTAGGTGGATTTGATTATAATAATCTTAATATAAGACAACCAAAAATAATAATAAAACCACTTGATTTATTTAAACAAATTTCCATTCATTAGGTATAAATACTTCAAAACATTCTTCACCAGTGCTATTTATCTTTTTATTTAAAAACGAATCACCAATATTTGGATCATCAATATATGTGCCTATTCCAATATATTTATTGTTTCGCCAAAGATGATAAGTCTTTCCATAAATTAATAAATCTTGTCTTAATCCATCTCCTTGTTTTAAAATATTTTCCACATTAATGATTAAATATTAATTTTTTATTTTAAACTATTTAACATCCCATAAAGCTTTCCCAAAGATGCTTTTAATACCCTTTGTTCTTTAGCTAAATTATTGATGGTACGTCTGTTTTGTAACAGTTTATAACGAGTATCAGAAATTTCTTTCTGAACCATACCTACACATTTTTCGTATACTTCTTTTTTTACATTCATTTTTTTATAATATTATACGTGGAAAATAATGATTTGTTACAAATTCCATTTCAACTTATACTTATTGATAAATTTAATCGGAAATTTAGATACCCATCCACATTTAGGACAAACAAATTGCTTACCATTAAAATGTGTACGTGGATTATCACACCCACCTTTTTCATTTCTCGATATATTATTTCCACAATAAGGAGAATATTTATCTTCATTCATGAGATTTTCTCTTACTATAGTTAATTCTGTCATTTGTAGAAAATTAAGAAATTAATATATACGGCATCCCACCCGGTAAAACTGACCACATTTCTTTAGGTAATAAAAAAGATAATTTTCCAATAGCTTTTCCGAGACAAACTAATTCATCCATCGTTTGATGAAGTCCAGTCCATTGATTATTTTCCTTATCTTGGCACATATTTAAAAAACTCATTCCACCACCACCATCTTTTTTAAAACTGTCTGGCAAATCATTAAGCATTTCTATAATTTTAGTTTCATTCGCTTTTAATCGTTCAGGATTAAATCCGATTTTATGCATAATACCTTCACCAATTATATGATTTTCTGTGTTTTCACCTTCTTTAAAAAGACATTCTAAAAATATCTCGTTTACTTTTTTTGCCGTTAAATTCATAATAAGTTTTATTAAATTAAAGATTTATTATATATTTTAATTGCATAATTTAAATCCTTATTTGATAACCATTATTAATTAAAAGTCCTAATGCATCTTTTAATTCCACAGCAATTTCTTTACTTACCAAATCCTGTGTTTCTTGATTTGGTTTATTTACTTTATATTCAGAACCGTTCCAGATTAATTTTAATGGATTTTTAATTGTATGTGCCATATTATTGATTTTAAATTGTTATATAAAATTATTATACGTGAAGATTAAAGAGTTGTTACAAAAAAACCTTTATAGATTGGAATAAAAAAACTACAATTCAAGGGTTAAAATGAAAAAATGAAATGTGATTTATATTACCAAATTATTAATGTAAAAACATATAAAGGTACAATAATAAATATATTTTTGCTGATAATCAGTAGTTTTTAATAAAAATATTATTAGTTCTTACTACCATCAGGAGTATAGGATATTTTAGGTATTTATACGTACTATAAATATACTTTATACGTACTTAAAATATTTTATAGTAAAATATTATATAAATTCATTAAGATTAGGGTATGTTGAGGATCAAATAGTTATACGGTGATGAATAAATCTTTGCATATAGTAATATCATTTTAAGATAAAATATAGGTATATTTGAACTCTAAAAGGTAGTAGGAAGGAAATTTTTAATTTATAAAAGGGTAAAATGTAGTCCCCACACATCGAACTCTGCTATCATTTTAATTTTTATACAAAACTTTTTTATAATTATTTATAATAAATTATAATTTATTTCAAAGACTAAAGTATTTATCAAAAAAAGAATTATGAAAGTATTATTAAATTGGTGGAAGAAGAATTGTGCAGCGTACATTTTATATTGGATAAAGATTGCATTGTCGATTATAGTAGCAATACTTTTAATTAAAATATTTATATTAATTATTATTGCTTGGTGTTTTATTTGGGTATTCATACCAAACAAATATATACCTATCAGGTAAAAGTAGTTTTAAATAAAGATAGTACAATATATTTTTAAATAAAGATAGTACAATCTATACGGACATTATCAGGACATTTATCAGGACATTGTGTACTGATCATAAAACTATAAGGCAGCAAATGAGGTTTAGTGCCGATTTATAGTTTTAAATTTATAGAATAAAAAAACCTGCGGGTCACAACTCCGCAGGTAATATAACCAATAAATCAACACACTTCAATGGTGTTCCAGATTGGAACGTGCCTCAAGAACGAGGCGTGAAGTATTTTTAAAATTCAAAAGGCAAATATTTTTTATTCAATAGTTTGGACATCATTTCTGCAGCTTTTTTACCACCCATTGCCCGGATTAGACAAGTTAGTATTGAACATTTGGATTGTTGTTGCATTGTAGGGATATTTGTTCCAGTAGGTTTAAATCTTTTTGTTCTATCATCCCAAACAATTCCATTAAAATAATTATAGTGATAAAGTGCTACAGTTGTTTCAAAGAGCTGATTAAATCTTTCAATAATTTCTTCTTGAGTATAGAACTCTTTATAACTTTCAGTTACTTCATTGTAGTTAACCAGATCAAGTCCGTATACTACAGGGATAAATAAATTGTAATTTTCTTTTAAACCCATATTATAAGCTTGGTCATATACTTTTGAAACAAATTCGATCTGGTTGTCATTCAAAGGTAAAAGAGGAATAATTAAATATGCATACCCTTTTTTGTCTTTGTATATACTGTTATAAATATCGTCTTCGTAGATTTTATCTTTCAATAAGACTGGTGAATTAACTTTTCCATAGATAACCCAAAAAGATTGCAGTCCCCAAGATTTACAAAGCATTATACCACTTTGGATATCATGTTTTATTTGCTGGTCTATTGGTAATTTTTTTGGCTCTTCTGCAGTTTTATTTAAAGTATTAATTATTTTCACATGTTCCGGGATCAGATCATATCGGTTGATTAATTCATCTGCACCTTGTAGAGACGCAATGTCATCCTTAAAGTCCTGAATAAATCTGGCGTAGTTGTCTGCCTCTTCTTGTGATGTTCTACTGAATGCAACATCAAAGCTTAATTGACCAACTTCTGTCTCACCTTTAAAGGTTTCTTTTAGCTCTTCCAGCGTAATAGGTTTCAAGTGTTTCTGATGTGATTTCGGATTGGTATTAATGTCTTCAACCCAATCAATATTCATTTGCTCTGTGGTAAAATCATTTTGAATACCAACAGTTTCCAGATATTTATTTATCTTTTTCAGATCAGCGTCTGGTTTCATTATTATATGTACTAATTGTCCCATTTTTTGTGTATTGGTTACAAGGTATAATACGAAAAATAGGAATTATTGTTACAATTGCTGATAAATAAATAACCACCTGCTTAGATTAATACAGGTGGTTATTGTAAGAACAAAAAGTTAACAAAACTAAAAGAAGGATAAAGATAGTACAAAAAAGAATTAATTACAAGAATTTTTAAAAAGAAAAATCCCCCGCAGTTTCCGTTTGATTCTTCATAAATGAGTTTCAGGAAATAACGAGGGATTCTTTACTCAGTCGTCTTTATAGAAGGGACGAACCTTCTTCAGAGTAACCATTGCCGTCAGAGTGTCAGATATAGGATAAAAATAACTTACGTTTGGCATTTGCTTGCCATGTTTAATTAAACTATCCAAACCTCTGTTTCTCCTGCTCTTTCGAGACGAAATTAACGGTTGGCATTTCTTATTTTAAATATTTTAAAAATAGGACAAGGGCATTGAACCCTCCAATTATATTCATCACCTGTGATGTACCTATTTTTATTTTTTTATTAATCAAATATACGAATAAATTTTTATTTTGTTACAGTTTTTGGAAAATAAATCATGTTATTGTTTTTAATTAAAATCATATCATGCTTTTTATAGAACTCGGACAATCTAATAAGATCAGAACCATATACGTCTGTTATCCATAATTTGATACGTACATTATATTGATCAGCTAATTGAATTATTTCGGATATTACTGCAGAGCCATAACCTTTATTCCGTAGTTTCTTTTTAATTCTTATGAATAAGAGATTAATATAATCTCCTTCATCATCTGTACAATGCTCCAGTTTAATGTTTTGTACAATGCTTTTATACATTATCGTTTTTAAATAAAAACAAAATTGATTCAGTACATTCTGATTAAGTTCCATAAAAAACCCCCCATACGTTTTATATACGTACAGGGGTTTTAAAAATTCAACCCTATATTTTAATCTCTCGGTATGCGATGATTGTTACAATAATTGCGGAGAATAGTATTTATTGATATGGAAAAGATTTGTTCTAAATGTAAAATACCAAAACCACTTAATGAGTTTCCAAAAAGAAAAAATGGTAAATATGGTTACGATCATTATTGTAAAGAATGTGGAAATTTATATCGTAGAAATAAATATTTAAATGATGTACAATATAGAGAACGTACAATGCGGAGAGGTCGTAAAAATAGATATAACATTACTGATAATGAATTAGATTTACTTTTAATTAAAAATGTTTGTGATATATGTGAAAATAATTTTAAATCCAGTAAAGATAAACATATTGATCATAATCATAGTACTGGTAAAATTCGTGGAGTATTATGTTCAAGATGTAATACTTTTTTTGGTTATTATGAATTATATTCTAATTTAATTAAGAAGTTCGAATATTATTTAAAAAGTAATGATTAATCACCGCATAAATAAGTCGATTAACCATTACTTTCACCGTACAATATGCAATAATTAAACTTCTTTCAGTTCTTCTTCACCGCAGAACCATTGTTTATCCATGCCATTAGCAACAAGATAATAATTACATTTATAATCACTAATGATTTTTACTTCTTCACCGTGATATCCTTTATGATCTTCAAGGTTCTGTACAATGATATATTTTTTGGTTTTATCTAACATAGTGTTTTTATTTAAAGTTTAATACCGAGAGTTTCAAGATTGTTGTTCAGGATAACAATACCTTTTTTACAATAGGTTAAAACAATTTCATTAACCTTTATTTGTAATGCAGATAATGATATATCGGACAATGGACGTTTGAAGTTCATGTATTGATAACTATTACCATTAGGTATACCGAAAACAATTGCAGTATTGAACAACTTTTCCATTTTCTTTTTGGCTTTGTCTTTGAGATGGGTTTCAATTAGTACATCAATTGTCATTTCAAGACTTTGTTCTAATTCAAGACTATGGTATTTAATTTTTGGCAAGGTCTTGCAATATGCTTCGGCTTGTCTTATAAGTTCGTTGTTTTCTTTGGTATTACCATAATAATCGGTACAACCACCCTGACCATTGTTTTTACAGTAACCAACCTTTTTACCATTGATATAAAGGTCAGCACTAAAACAATTTGTTTCTTCGGATAATCGTTCGTCAAAACTGATTTTTTTTAATTCAATTTTCATTTTTGTGTGTATTGGTTATTGAAAAATATAATTAATATCATTATTTAATTTACGTACATTATCAAATTGTGTTACATTATCATTCATGTACAATTTTCTATTAATTTCGATCATTATTGATTGTACATTATTATTCTTACTATAGTATTCAATAGGGACAATTGTACCAACATAAGGAGAATTAATTTCAACTGAATATTCTAACTCTCTAAATTTATTTGCGATATATAGTTTAAGATTTTCAGGGGTATGAACATCATCCGTACCGATACAAATATCCGGTCTGTTAGATGTTTTATCTAAATCAGTATTGAAAGGAACATCAGTAAATGAATGACAATCAATAATAATTGCTTTGCCAAATTCATCTAATTTGGTTTGAGTAAGTTTATTTAATTTGTTGTGATGTTTACGATAATAATTAATAAGTACATCACATTTATTTGAATGAATTTCAGAATTAATTTCATTTCTTAATAGTTCACCATTATCAGTATGAGTATAGAAAAACCCACGTCCGAATTTAGACATTGGTTCAAATAAATCATTTTCAAATCTTTCGACATCACAATAAACCCTACTAAAATCAGCAATTAATTTTGTTGTATTTTCAACATTAAAAATTATATCGGTATGCCAATCAGTTAATTTTTGAATTTCAATTGCAATTAACTCATCTGAAACATAACCAATTTTATCCGGTATTATTGAAGATGAATGAGGTATATGAAATATTAATTCGTTATTATCAAACGGTTTATCACTAAATAAATCTATTTGATTTAATGTATCAAAAGCAATATTTTTATTTACCTTCATATATTATTATACGTAAAATAGTACAATTGTTACAAATTATTGTATTTATTATAAAAAATTTTATGTTAGATATAATTATAAATGAAGTACAAACATTTTTAAATAAAAGAAAATACAATTTAAGAATATCTGAACATTGTAGATTATCAACTTTATTTAAAAATAGTCTTAATGAAAATAGTGATAAAAGAAATGAGGTTATATCTTTAATTAAAAACAATCAATGGGAAAATCAAAACCCGAATCATTTTATAATTCATTAAAACAATCAAAACACCCATTAATGTTAACTGATTATTCTCCAGTTGAATTATCTAAAATGAAACTTTTCAAATTAAAAGGTTATAATATTGGTTTTGCATTAAAACAATTTGATAATAAATATTCAGAAATTGTAGGAGTTCATAATAATGAAGATGTTAATAATATTGGTAATGAATTAATGCAAGCTGCTATAAATAATGGTGGTTGTTATTTAGATCACTTTGACGGTTTCTTATCTAATCTATACCAGAATATGGGTTTTATTGAATATAAAAGAGACAATTACGATCCTGAATACGATCCCAATAATGAATTTAAAAATAAGTACGGTAGTAAAGATATTATTTATAGAGTATATAAGAATTGCATTAAATAAAAAACCCTACTCTAATTTAGAGTAGGATTATATTTAAAGTTATTTATTGTACATTAACAGGTTCAAATATCTGTACATTGCTTTTCATTACAAAACAGCTATTCAGAATTTCATTATTTGCCTCTTTATTGGCAATAACTTTGAAGCGTAAACCTACAATTACACCTTTACCATCTAAAGGTCTGTAATCGGTTAAGTCACCATTAATTACTTTATAACCTTTATATTCTGTAGGCAAAATTTGATTTTTTGTTGTGTTAAATACCATTGCAATATTTTGACCTGATTTAAGTATTGCTTCACATAAATTCCAATTACGACCAGTGTAAGAGAATGTTAAATGATAATTCAAAGGTTTGTTAATAAATTTGTGAGGGTTTTTGGTATAGTCATAAAATTGCACTTCGGGAAACAAATCAAAGATAGTTTTGCCGTATTCGCCTATGTTTGCCCAATCAATATCACTTGTACCATTGAGACGAATAGAAAAGTAATAACCATCTTTTTTGGCTTTCTTTTGATACATTTTTATTTCGGCAATCATCCAATCAATAAAATATTTTTGTTCTTCAAAAAACAAACGGGTTTTCTTAATACGGGCATTTTTAATACGATTGATATTTGAATAAATTTCAATCTTTGCCCGACCTGACGTAGCTAAACAACCTTTGCGACATTCAGGAGTTGAATGAGTGCAAACATTATAACCTGACGTATTTGCAGGTGAAAGGTAAATAACATAAGTATAGTTATTACTTACTTTTTTATTTTTGATCATTTTGGCACTTGAATTGATTTTGCCAAGATAAGCTAAACCAGTTTCTTTCCTTGCATTTGCTAATGTAGTAAATTTCATAATATTGTGTGTATTGGTTACATTAATTTATACGTGTGAATATGTTTTGTGTTACAGTTTTAAATAAAAAGGTGAAAACTAAAATGTTTTTTAGATATGCAAAAACTGTTTTTAAATTAGAACCACCTTATAAATGTATATACGTTTTTAAATAAAAATGGTTACAATTAATTCTTATTTAGAATCATTCTAAACTCAGACTATAAGGCAGAAGTGGATTACTGCACCGTAGTTTCACCCACCCACCCTTTCTATATATTATTATACGTAAAAAAACCCAAAGAGTTACAACTTTGGGTTATATTTTTAAATAAAAATGATTATGTTTGTCGTATTACATTCCACAACTTTCCGTAATTTTGTTTTTGTTTGAAATGATAATAATTAGTATTAGCGTTCCACCAACTTATTAATTTCTTTGCATCTGATTCAGATACATCAGCAATAAACGGTTTTGAAATATCTCTCCTAATAGTAATTAACATCATTACATACTTAGTGAAATTTTGAATCTTTTTTGATCGTTCTCTGCAATTCTGTATCTTACATAAGGAGGCAGATCACCGCTTATTTTGCCTGTTATCCAATCATAAAACAGATTAAATAATTCAGCTTTACTACAATTTTCATAATCGGCAACAACCATAAATTTGTAACCTGCAAATGAACCCTGACCATGCGTGCCGGAACTCTTATAGTCAAAATAAAAAGCATTTTTGCGTATTCTACGACCTTTCCAACCTGTATAGGTTTCACTTCTGCATTCTTCTTTGAACTGCTTTTTAGTCATTCGAGAATAGTCTTTTGGCTTTTCAGTTTTTAGTTCACCGTTAGCAATTAAAAACTCTTCAATTTTTATTTGAAGTTCATCTTTTTCATCGCCTTGCAATAAGACTGCTTTCAATAATTCGACTGCATCTTTATAAGTACTCATTGTATTGTGTATTGGTTATAATTATTATACGATTTTAAATAAAAATGGTTACATTATACATAAAAAAACCCCGCTTTCACGGGGTAATAACCAAAACAATAGCAGGAATATTATAAATGAGTTATCATACCACAGTTCAAACATTCAATATATGCTTTACCACCTTCACGCACTAATTCTGAATCTTTTGGCAAAACTAACCATTTGTTCTTTCCACAAATTTCGCATTTCGCTTCTTCCGAACCCATACGTTCTGAAAGTGTACACCCTTTGAGTAGTACATTTAGTTCCGTATCGGACAATAAAGATATTTGATAAAATAATGGTTTGCTCATAGAATTTCTTTATTTGTGTGTTTAACATTATACGATAATTTTTTACATTTGTTACAGCTCTTTGTACAATGGTATGCACGGTTATATTTAATAATATTATACCGTACATTGCGATAACCATCAAAACTAAGTGTAAGCGGTGTAAATAGTACAATCATGAAAAAACAAAGAATAACAGAAGGAATAAGAAACATCACTATTGGAACTTCTAAATATTTATTATCGGTTTCAAAATTTTCTAAATGAATGTAATCACCTTTTATTAAATAACGTGTGTATTTCATTGGTTATTGTATATATCTGCGAAGTTACTAATAAATACTTGGATTTATACAATAAAAAACCCCTGACTTTCATCAGAGGTTAGAATTAAACAACAATAAGCAAATATTTTAATCCAAAGTCATTAGTTCTTTCTGTCTTGCTTTGCCCCAACCTGAACGTTCAACAAAGGTAGAGTAAGAACCATCAACTGATTTAATTTGTGAGAAGTTACAAAGTAAATACCCTGCAATTTTATTCATTGCTCTTTTACTGGTGCGATTAAAGTAACAATCAAATTTTAACATGCCATTGTATGGTACAAATATTTCACCCAATGCTTCTGGTGACCAATACTTTTTAAAATCTTCGTAAGATTTAATTTTGTCCTTCGGAAATAAATGATCAGGAAATGAACCCACATTTTTTACAAAAGCATTATATTCAAATTGAATATCTTCTTCTGAATAGAAGCGATACTTACGACAAACACCGTTTTCTTTTAGCAGTTCATTCTGTTTCTTGATATTATCTTCGGAACAGTCAATTAATTTAATACTTGTGAATCCTCCCATTGCTTTATATGTATTGGTTATAATTATTATACGTATTTAAATAAAAATGGTTACAATATGCACAATAAAAAAGAGGGTAATTAACCCCCTTTATTTATTTCTCTTCGGTATTTTTATTATTTAAAACATACCATCTGATAGGTTTTGCATTTATACCCTTGTGAAGATTTGCAATTACCTGACTGGTTTTTAAATAAAACCATTTGTTTTTCTTACAATCAAACAAGTAGATATATTCACCACCGCTATCATTGGCAGCATTAATCAAACTGTTAATATTGTGGTGATCAATAGCATCTGTACCCTTTTCATTCCGGTCTCTACCATAAGCAACTGTGTAACCATCAATTTGTGTATCGTAACTATGACCATTAGGTTTTTCAAGTGATTCGTCCAAATGAGATAAATCGCCTAATGTAATGATTTTCAGGGCAGCTTCTTTGTTGTTATGATAATTTAATAATAATCTGCCATTATTCGAAGGATAACCGTCCCAATGACAATAAATACTTTTGATATTACTATCATCTAATTTTACTGCAATTCTACTACGTGTACTCATTTTATTTTTGTATTTATTGGTTATAATTATTATACGATTTTAAATAAAAATGGTTACAATTCGACAAAATTAAAACAACTAATACTTTTTTTATTTCCATCTTCATCCATTATATAAAGGGTTTTACTGTATATTGGACAATCTTTAGGAAGAAGATAAGAGTAAAATATATTATTAATTAACAATACAATTACTTTACCAAGATAATCATTATATATTTGATAACAATCATCTTTAGTTATACGTACATTACATTGTCGTTTCGGGTCTACTTGATTAATATATTCAGTAAATGTCATTACTTATATTCTATTACAATATATCTGACAATATTCTTTAACTTGTAAATAATTCTTTTTGTACCTCATTTTGTCAATAATTCTTGATTCAGGTTCATTGTTAGCATCCATTTAGGACATCAACAATAGCACTTCGATTACCACGTTTTTCAATTCCAAGAAATTCACATATTTCATTAGCTTTACCCATATTATTGAGTTCGTTATCTTTAATAATATTGGTAATTACAATTTGTTGATTGGCTGTGAATTTTAGCCAGTAAATTGATTTTAAAACGGATGCTAACAGGTCAGTATAATTAACCGCCTGTTCAGTATTGTTTTGATTGTTTTTTGATAAGTTATTATTAATATTTTTTTGTAATATTTCTTCGTTATATGCTTTCATTGCTTTGTGTTATTGGTTATAATTATTATACGATTTTAAATAAAAATGGTTACAGTTTCCTGCAACCATTTTAAATAAATATTATAAATCTGTAAGCATTACAACGCTTTCACCAGTTGCATCAGAGAAGGGATCAGGAATGATAGGATATTCATCATCATCTGTACATTGCTCCAAGAATGAACTGTCCATTGCGAACATTCCACCATTTGGGTGCTTATAGACTTCAAGTTGAACTTCACCCTTAGTATCGGGATCAATAACTGTAATCTGATTTACGAATTTTGATATTTGCATATTTTTATTGTTTTGGTACAATTAATTATACGTTTTTATTTAAAAATGGTTACAAAAAAGGGGTGAAATTTCACCCCTTTATATTCTGTACATTGAACAGATTAATATTGTAACATGAATTCCAATACCTTCGAATCAGTTTCCATTTTCTTTTCAGGGGCAGCAACAGTACGACCATCAAAAAGATAATTGTTGATACCGTTGTAAATCAACCAATCATTCACTTTACCACCGTAATAATCATTGGCTTCTTTTTCAACTATACCAAGGATTGTGTTAACGGTATTGAAATTTTTATTTTCAATAATACCCATTCCGGTAGCACGAAGAACTTCGATAATACGATCTTCCGGTTTAGCAATTGCAATACTACCAAGAATTTCGTATTTTTCTTTTACTGCACCATTGATAAGTTTATGGTTCATTGCAAAGTATTGCAGTCTTTCACTTAAAAGCAAAAATGACCTTTTGATACTTTCGGTATGTTTACCAACAATTGAAAGGTTAAACTCTTTCATTTCCTTTACAGGAATTGTTAAACCATTGGTACAAACCAAACGGAAATAACCAAAAATAATACGATATTTGGTTAAACCATTGTAAGAATGTTGAACCTTTAACATTGGGAAAATTTCATCATTCACATCATTCACTTTGAAACTGTTGGTTTTAAACTTGTAATTTGCATAAAACCTAACGTTATCAATGTGAGAATATTCAACATCGAAAGGCACGTTATGAGAATTCATAGTTTTTTCGATCTGTGGAAAAATTCCCGCATTGGGAACAAGTTCGTACCTTGGTGAACACGCATTTAAAAAGAAGTCACCGCCATTAATATGACCAACCACAAGCTTTGAATATTCACTATTCGAAGGCATTGGATTGTCACGCATTTCTACCGGAAAAAGAAGATCATTTAAAGTACAAATTTCTTCACCTTCTTTAAGTTGTCTTGGAATTGTTAAATTTGTTTCCATGTGTATTGTTTTTTAGTTAATTATAGAAATATATGTAATTATACGATTTTAAATAAAAATAGTTACAATGATTTTAAATAAAAATATACTTTAAATGATAATTGTTTCTTATTTAGAATAATTCTAAACTCAGACTTAAAGGTAGGAATGGATCACTGCACCCCGATTTTACTCAGCCTATATTATTTTATACGTAAAAAAACCCGAAAGGTTACAACTTCGGGTTATGTTTTTAAATAAAAATGCTTTTTTAGAATGTATCCCAAGCAAGGTCATGAGAGACAAATAAAATTTCCATTTGTCTTTGTTGAGTAACATCAACATCAAAACTTTGAAAGTTCTCAGTTGTTCTCAGTAAGTTTTCAGGAACTTGACTTGCAATTCTTTCTTTTGCGTTTTTAGTTTTGCAAATTACTGTTAGAAATTCACCCTCATCTTTTAGGGTAACATCAATTTCTCTTTCTTTTTCTATTTCTTTTGTTTTCTTAGCCATTGCATTGTGTATTGGTTATAATGATAATACGTAAGAAAACCAGTAAGGTTACACTACTGGCTATCTTTTTAAATAAAAATGATTATTGATTGTCACAATCAGGGTTAGAACAAACATGTACTTCATTCAGGGTTTTACCAATACCCTCTTTCATTACAGTTTTTAAAATGTATTCGTGGCAGTCAGTACATACTTCAAGTTCATCACCATCAGATGTTTCAAAATATTCTCTGTCAAGAATATCGAGATCAAGACCTTCGACATCAACACTTTCAGTTGTTACTTCACCTGTTTTAGTGTTAAGTTCTGCGGGGGTACGTACTTCTTCACCACCATCCCAAACTGATACAAATGTACCTTTTATAATATCAGATACTTCTTCAACATCTGACCAAGAAAGACAAACACAAACGTTCATAATTCCATAATAACCATCATCAAAAATTGGGTCATTTTCTTCATCAATTTCGCCTTCTAAACCTATTTCTCTGGCTTTCTCAATAAAGAGTGCCTGTGCTTTGTCAACAACTTCTTGAACCTTTGTTTCATCAAATACTCCAAAGGAATCAATAGTATCAACTACACCATCTTTAATTCCTATTACATTAATTATTCTCATTGCTTTGTGTGTATTGGTTATAGTACATTATACGTTTTTAAATAAAAATGGTTACAAAAAACCGTAATCCGGTTTATAATATTTCACCAAAAGTATTATTAATTAACTCTTGAAGTTTAACAGCTTCGGTAATGGTTTCCCGATATGCAATACCTATTGGACAATCTTCATTTGTATAGGTTTCATCGTCTGTACCTACATTGTCGATTCTCTCAATTTCAATCCAAATTTTAAATTTCGTTGCCATTGCTTTGTGTGTATTGGTTATAGTGATTATACGAAAAAACCCTGCAATTGTTACAGGGTTTTTAAATAAAAGTGTTACTTAGAATCTGTTATTTGCCATTCTGTAATTTCAGTATCAATAACATTGGCAGTTTCATCAGAGGCAGTAAATTCATAATCCATATCGGACATTACATTGTCAAGGCTTATTCCTTCTTCAACCTGAATGATTAACCTTACGGTTACGTTTACATAAACTTTTCTATATCCCATTGCTTTGTGTGTATTGGTTATAGTACATTATACGTTTTTAAATAAAGTTTGTTACAATATGTACAATAAAAAACCGGACATTACATCCGGTTTTCGTTTTATTCTATCTATATAATATAAGTCATTATTAATAAGTTTTTTATCGGGGCGGTTCTCTTATTGGAGCAAATTTAATTTTCGGCATACGATTTATTTTTTATTGATACGTAAACAATCTTAGTTTGTTACTGCAATCATTTCATATTTTACATATTTCAGGTTTAATCTTACCCTGCAATATGAAATGAACCGATTGTTTTCAATTGCACCTGCATACATTCTTCTACCAATCTTTTTGAAGTACTGATAGTTTGCACCACTTGTGAAATTAATGGGTTCATTTGCTTTAATTGCAAATTCACCTTTACTTAATTCCTTACGTTTTTCAATAGTTTCTTTACAACGTTTGCGCCATTCTCTTGCATAACCACTTGGGTCATTCTGATCATTTAAAGCTGTTAAAACTTTAAGAATACGTTCAGGACACTCAGATTCGCAAGGTCCTACAAATTCTGTCATTGGTTTGTAAGAGAAGTTATATCCACGTTCTCTTGACCAACGTAACAGGTAAACATAACAAAAAACCTCTTGGGTTTTATCATTTCTTATTGCAGCATAAAGAGTATTTCTCTTTACAATCGCAATATCCAAAATGGTTGCTTCACCACTCATGTTATTGGTGAACCATTCTTTTACTGGTTGATTCATTTGAAAACTCATCCATCCCATTGCTTTGTGTGTATTGGTTATAATTATTATACGATTTTAAATAAAAATGGTTACAAAAAATTCTTATTTAGAATGGTTCTAAACTTAGGATATAAGGTAGGTGTGGATTACTGCACCCAAGTGTTACCCTGCCTATCCTATATTTAATTATACGTAAATGATTTAATAAGGTTACGTTTTTATTTAAAATAGTTGATATATAATCTTTGTTTTTTGATTGTTAGGAATATATCCACTATTCCAATGACCGTAAAATAAACGACCATTTACTTTGCCTGTTGAATCGTGCCAACAAATGAACGTGTCATAATAACCACGTTGAAGCAGTTCAATATAATCGTATTCGGTTAAATCAATTTCCTTCTCAGGTTTGTACCATTCAGTAGTATGATTTTTAAACCATGCAATTGGCTGTATAGGATTCATATATTTAAGTTTTAAACACTTCCAAAAGTTCCATTATCTGAATTATCCCAATATTCACTGTCACCGGGGTCATAATCTTCAAAGTAAGTTCTTTCTTCTCTTAGTACACTTTGTCTTGCTGACCAAGCTGCACTTGCCGGACTGATACGAGTTGTATTGTTGCGTTTCTTCGGGTCAACTGTATTCCAATATCTGTCCTTACAATTGTTTCTTAGTTTAGTCTTGGCATTGCTACAAAAAACTTGGTTATAAGATTTCTTAACAAACCTACGACCACAAACCGGACATTGCACGAAGTCACCGACTTTTACATTCTTTGCAATCTTATATGCTTGGGTCATTTTCATAATAGATTATACGCAAAAAAACCCGAAGGGTTACAACTTCGGGTCTGTTTTTATTTAAAAACGATTAGATTATTCAATACTTTCAAAATAATTGTATTCTAACTGATTGTCAGTATCAACAATATTTGCAACGGTTTCATTGGTGAAAGCATCTACAACGGTTTTATCTTCACCCATTGTAGTAAAATACTTACCACTATTTAAACCTAAAACAAGGTCATTAACTGTTAAACCTTCTTTGATTATATCAATTTCTTGATTAACAGTTCCATTCGCTAAAAATGATATTTTTGCCATTATATTGTGTATTGGTTATAATTATTATACGATTTTAAATAAGAATAGTTACATTATTGTATAACATCAAAACTACCATTCTGAACTAAAACAGGTAAATGATTTCTATTTTCATCAAACATTCTTTGTCTTACCTGTTCAGCAGTAAAAGATTCCTTGACAACTTGACCAACAATCCAGTATTGATACATATCACAAGTGCCAGTACATTTACTATTCCAATCTTCAATAAGATGATCGAAACATTTTTTATCAGTAGTGTAAACCTTTGAAACATGAATAAACATTTCTTTGTCGTTACCTTTGAAGCATCCAAAGTGCTGAGACTTTTCTGAACGTTTTATAACTGTGGCATATTGAAATTCATAAAATCTGCCTGAAGTTTTACGTGCTTCTTCAAATGTGAATATCATTGCTTTGTGTTTATTGGTTATAGTACATTATACGAAAAAACCCTGTAAGGGTTACAGGGTTTTTAAATAAAATCATTATTAGTTCAATCTTAAATAATCGGCAATTTCTTTTTCTCTTTCGGTGAATAATGAGGCACATTTATTGTACCATTTTTTGTCTGCTTCAATCCAAAAAAAGTCAAGCATAATAATATCATCACTTTCTTTTTCTGAATATCCTAAATTGGCACAAAGTTCTGAATGAGATTGTCCCCAATTTTCTTTAAATTCTTTTATTTCTTGTTCGCTAAAATCTGCCATTGTTTTGTGTTTATTGGTTATAGTACATTATACGTTTTTAAATAAAGTTAGTTACAAAGTTTGAAGATATTCTGAATAATACTTTGTGTTACCCTCCCATATTCGAACATTAGCACCATTTAAATTAATTCTTTTGCCAGTGTGATAATGAATCAATTCGGGTCTTAATTTAATACATCTGCTAATTGCTTTACGTGTACCACGACAATCAAAACAGATACGTTTTTGACCACCATAATGCGACCAAGAATATACTTCAATACTTGCATAAGTTCTTTCTTTGTTGGTATGTAAACGACCGATTAAGACTTCATAATAATTATAATCTTTATAAGATATATTACGTTCTTTAAGCCAATATTCATATTGGGGGTTTTTACGAACTCCAAGAATAACAAACAATCTACTACCATTCCAATAGGTGCGACCGACTAATTCTTTTTTTATGAAGTTGTTCATGGTTATACGGTTCTAAGTTTATGTAACTGTTGTACTTTTGCAATTAAGATTTCATTCTTTGCCTCAGTCATAGCTTTTTGAATATCTCTTATGCTTATATCCTGACCACGTTTTGCCCATAATAAGGACATTATCAAAGCATCACTATAATTATTATTTAATAGTGATTTTACATTATCTTTAAGTCTTAAATATTGATAAGTTTGTAACATTGCTTTGTGTGTTATTGGTTATATATTCTTATACGTTTTTAAATAAAAATGGTTACGTTTTATTAATAAAAAAACCCGAACATTACATTCGGGTTTAAAGCAAACAAGCAAAGCAATAAAGCGTTTAAGATATATTAATATACGTTTAACTTAGTTTTATGTTACAAAAAAACCGGAAGTTATCCGGTTTTCATTTATTGTTTTAGCTTACATAAGCGGGTATTCGTTCAACCCTTTCATCAATCCACTCAACCAATTGATCGAAATATATTCCCATTTCTCCGGTGCGTGCTTTGATAGTTCCCTGAGTTGTGGTAAGATAAACATCAAACAAATCCAAACCATTAAGAAATATATAAACATATCCTTTGTGATGATGCCCCTGAACTAACATTCTGAACATCTTAGTATTTCTTATATCATCTACGATAAAATTGTGCGCACCCCAAGACATCATAATTGCACCACTTGAACGAAGTAAACGAATCAATTCAGGTGCATCAAAACTTCTGCAACCTGCCTTTTCAAAGTTTATAACTTCACCAACTTTGTTGTTTGAGTTTTTGATCTTATCTAAATCTTTCATTGCTTTATTGTTATTGGTTATAGTACATTATACGTTTTTAAATAAAAAAGGTTTCAAATTCGGTTAAATTGTTCATAAAATTCTGTACTTGTCAAAGGTTGTGAGTATTGTCTATACTTACAATCAGGACAAGTATAACCATTAAATCCAATACCAGCTTGCCATTCGCCAATTGTGGCATATCTACCGCATCTGCATCTTGCATGTGATGAAGGCATTGAACTATTATTATGCTTGCTCATTGCTTTGTGTATTGATTATACGTTTTTAAATAAAAATGGTTTCAATTTTGAATATCATTTAACATTTTATTTTCATACTCAATGATATTTTCAAGCGATAACCATTCAGGTTTAATAATTAATTCGTTCCATAATCTTTTCATTTCAGCAATATGTTTCACTATATTATCTGCCCATAAATTTCTTACTGAACGTTTACCATATCCTAAAAAATATTCACAATCTGATTGTAATCTGCTTAACATCATATATTGGAATTGTTGAGAATTTTCCATTGCTTTGTGTTATTGGTTATATTAGATTGTACGTTTTTATTTAAAAATAGTTACATTATACTAAAGAAACGTTCAAAATATTCATCTAATTTTGCCTGTGCATCAATTTCGGATAATAACAATTGATTATATAATAAATCTTTGTCATTTTCTTTGCGTACTTCACCAGTATTTAATATACCTAAAGATATAAAGTTATTGTAAACAGTTTTAATATCTTCCCATTGAAGTAAATTATCTTTATTGGCATAACTGTACTTAGCATTGTTGATATTAACCCATTTATCTTTGGCTGACATGTACAAAGTAATTAACAGGTTAGAAGAAATTAGATAAGTTTTAGCTATTTTACTATTGGTAAATTCATTCACAAAATTACGTTTTTCAACGATATTCTTATTTAAGACAATAGTTGAAAATTCAGTGATCAATATTAAAGTAAGAAATATGTAAGTGATAAAATTATTGGTTTCGGTTTTGTTCATATTACTTTCAAACTTGGCATTGATAACAGTTTTTTCATTACTGATTAAATTCTCAATGCGTTTCAAATCATTAATTTTATTCGATTCAAACTTTGTACGATTAGTATTAAGTACATTTTGTAAGTTTTCAACTTTATTTCGTATTCCTGTACGTTCTTCTAAAGTTGCTGCACTTGCACGTTTCCAATAATTTAACTCTTTATTGATAGTTTTAAATTCGTCTGTACTTTCATAAGTCTTACTCTGAACATCATTATAAGAAATTTGATACTTATTATCAATATTATTTATTTCAATAGTTTTATTAATAGTTGATTGATCTTTTATTTCACTTGCTTTATTGGTGAAAAAATACATTCCTATTGTTGCCAGACTAACACTAATTATAAAAGTGATAGAAAATGGTAATAATGCGTTTTTGCTTCCAGAAAATACCTTGCGGATTTCCTTTACTTTAATTACTTCATTTTGAATCAAAAAGAGTACAATGAACACAGATAATAAACTTAATACATATCCGCTAACAATACCCCGTAATTCAAAAATGATTGAAGTACTGAAAATAACTGAAAAGGTATTTGCAATAAATGCAGGAACATAGTCCATAAATTTCATTAATTTAAGACTGTTGTTATTCCTTACAATTTTAGTGTAATTAATTGCTTTCATTTTTTGTGTGTATTGGTTATTTTTTATTTGATTCTACGTAGATTTTTAAATAAGGTTACATTTTTAAATAAAAAAACCCTCTATTTTTATAAAGGGTTTTAAATCAATTTGGTTACATTTTTAATCAACAATTTCAATATCAAAATCAATAATCTGTTTAATTGTTACCCAAACATCAAAATTACCAATTGTAGTCATGTTTCTGTCATAAATTTCACTTTTACCACGATAAATATATCCAATTCTTTTTGGTTCACCATTTTCACCATCAATAAATACGTTGCCTTGTGGTTTACCTTTGTAAGTTAATGACATTCCTTCTTCTTCACACAATTCCTTAATTATTTCATGAATTGTTTTTTCATCAGGATTATATTTAACAATCTTATTTTTGATTGAAGAATCAAACCAAAATTTTCCTGTATAGTCACGATAATCTATTATTATAAGTATTTTCATTGCTTTGTGTATTGGTTACATTAGATTATACGTTTTTAAATAAAAAAGGTTTCAAATTCTATTAAATTGTTCATAAAATTCTGTACTTGTCAAAGATTGTGAGTATTGTCTATGCTTACAATCAGGACAAGTATAACCATTAAATCCGATATGAGATTTACATTCACCAATAGTAGCATATCTACCACATCTGCATTTTGCATGTGAAGAAGGCATTGTATTATTATTATGCTTGCTCATTGTTTTGTGTATTGATTATAATTAATTATACGTTTTTATTTAAAAATGGTTTAGTTTAAAAATTCATCATAGTTAACAAGTTCTTGGTACATTAAAACATCTCTGTTTTCTTTTAGTGTTTTAAGCCAATTTTCAGCGAATCTCTTAATAGCTGACAAAACATATTGCTCTTCTGGTTTAGGTCTCTTAAATGGCACTTTAACGCTCTTCATTGCCAAATATTTCTCTTTGGGATCATTCAAGTTTGGTTTTCTGTAAATAGATTGACCACCGTTACCACCAAAAATTTGTGTGGTTAATTCCAAACAATTAAGTTCTAAATTTAATGAAACTACTTGCACTTTTTGCCCCGATATACCGTTAATATTATAATCAGATACAGCAAAGGCAATTTTAATATACTTACCACCAAAAACTCCGTTACCTTCAGATACTAATCTAAAAGCTGCTTTTGGTAATACTTCATTTAATATGTTTTTAATTTTTTCTACCATGCTTTATATGTTATTAATTATAATTAATTATACGTTTTTATTTAAAAATGGTTTCATTTTAAGCAACAAAAAAGAGGTGTAAATTTACACCTCTTTTTGTTTTGTACATTGCTCGAATTATTTGCACATCGCTTTTAATTCGGCTTTAATTTCTTTAGCTTTAGTCCCTCTCCAACTTGAAGCATTGGAAAGAAAATATAATACTATGCTTTTAGCACTGTCCATACCGAAATTGTCAGTTATTTTGTCAAGACTGTACATTGCATTAAGATATGGTTTTGCACCAAAATACAATTCAGTACCTGAAATATTTCTACGCCAATTTGCATCTATTTCTCTTGCAATTGTGGACAATGGACGAAAATTTGTTTTATTTATCATTGCTTTGTGTATTGGTTATACTGATTATACGTAGAATTTTAAATAAGGTTTCGTTTTTAAATAAAAAAAGCTAAGTATTATACTTAGCTTTGTACATTGAACGAATATTAATATTATAGATTAACATATTCATTCTGCAAAACTTCTTGCAGTTTTACCCTACAACGATTTATCATTCCTTTAACCGTTCCTAATGGTACTTTGCAAATATCAGCTATTTCTTGGTATTGTTTGTCATCATAAAAAAACAATTCAGCCATTCTCCGATAATCAGGTTTTAAACTTTCAATTGCCTTTACTATTTTAATCCTTAATTCAGTATTTTCAACTCGTGTTTCAGTCGATTCACTACCAATGAATTGAAATACTTCTTTTCCGGTTTCTGCATCTGAAAAATCTGATACGTTTACTTTAGTATTCTTAGCATTACTACGATAATAATCAATAACTTTATTATTTGCAATTGTAAATAACCAAGTTTTCATTTTTGCTAATTTAACATTGTAATTTGCGAGATGTTCATTTGCTTTAATAAACACGTCTTGAGTAAGTTCTTCGGCAATTTCATGTTTGCCGTTAATTCTAAAAAGAATAAATTTATAAACTTCTTTATAATAATGATTATAAATAGAATTGATGTTTTTTTCATTATTTGCTTTCATTGCTTTGTGTGTTAAGTGAATACTAAATTTTGCTTGCTTATTTATAGTATAGTATACTTATATTTTTAAATAAGGTTACGTTTTTATTTAAAAATATTATATACCTTAATATATAGAAAATATTTTCATCTTTATTTAAAAATAGTTTATATAAAATGAAACATATTTCTTTTTTTAGAGTATAATCATTATATAATAACTAATAACACACAAAGCAATGAAAAACACAGTAAAAATTAGCAAAGCAGATTTTATTAAAATGCTCTTAACTTGGAATTTAGGTGC
>Ga0172381_10001491_pt1 | contig 27317 bp, 36 predicted proteins | sample Leawel6488metaG_FD_119754 | JGI IMG/M metagenome (GOLD analysis project Ga0172381, IMG submission 119754) | Leachate microbial communities from a municipal landfill in Southern Ontario, Canada - Leachate well 64-88 metaG | ecosystem: Engineered > Solid waste > Landfill > Unclassified | place... | reverse complement strand
TTTCGTCCCATCCACGTCGCACAAATATCAAAAAGTTTACAGAGAAGAGACAAAGCTCCTGAAATTCGCCCATTTTAGACCTCTAAAGCTATCATTTTAGGAATTCTTCTCTAATAGAGGCCTCTATTTGAGTAGAATTCCCAATTCATAACGCAAAGCATATATATTCTCGTGACAAGCTCTCTGCATGCCGTCCGAGAAATACAGCGGGAGAGCTCACCAAGTCATCTTCCCCAGCCGGGAAGAATGCAACTCATGGCTGCAGGATGCCCAGAATGCGGGCCTGACCTTCTCAAAGTACATCCTGGAGATGGCCCGGCGTGGCCGGGAAGGCGAGGCAGCCCGGCCCGCCAGCCAGGAGCTAGTCCAGGATCTCGCCAGGCTTCGAGAGGAGAACGCCAGGCTCGCAGCATCTGAGCGAGAGGCCCGCAAGCTCTATAGTCAGGCGGAAAGCGAGCTATTCAAGCTTCGGAATTCTCCGTATGCACTACTGTCTGCAGATGGCCGCCAGGAGCCATCGGAAAAACTCACAACAGTCCTGCAGGTCGCTGTTCGACCTCTCAGTAATCACGATTTGCTCAAGGCCCTTGGTATCGATGCCAGAGACATTACAGCCATGAAAATCCTGCTAGGCCAGCTCCAGGCGCTCCGAGACTTTGGGCAGGTGGCCGAGACCGCCCTCGGCTGGAAGTGGGTGGGATGAGGAATCTCAGGAACGTCCCCCTAAGAAGCGAAGATCCTATCACAAGATTCCGCCAGGACCTCCAACTCAGAGGCAGACATTCCGGCACTCTTCTCACATATACTACCCAACTCAATCTCTTTCAGACCTGGTATGCCAAGGACCTGCGACAGGTCGGCCCGGAGGAGCTGAAGGGCTACCTCGCCTGCCTCCGGGAACGAGAGCTAAAAACGAATAGCATCGTCCATGCTTTTACGGCCCTCGGCACGTTCTACGATTTCTTGGAGATGGAAGGCGAGATCCAGCGCAATCCAGTGCCGGCATTTCGAAAACGCTACCTCCAGCAATACAAGGCAGGAATGGATAGGGATGAGCGCCGCTGCATCTCGATCGCGGAATTGGCCAGGATCGTCATAATCGCCCTGGACTCCAGGAAGCAGGCCATCATAGCTCTGCTCGCTAAAACCGGGATGCGTGTGCACGAACTCGCGGCACTAGACGTAGGGGATGTAGATATGATAAAAAGAGAGATCCGGCTAAAGCCCACGCCAAAGAGGAGCAACAAAACACTATTTTTCGATGAGGAGGCTGCCAGACTACTGGAGAGGTGGCTCTCGGCCAGGGGCACGCAGGGCTACAAGGACGGCGCCCTCATCACTGGGCTGAAAGACGGACGACTGCGCAGTCGCGGCATAGAAGAGATCGTTGAGGACTGCTCGCGCCTGGCCGGGGTTGGCGATCCGGCGCTGGGAAGGGATTACATCACGCCGCATTATTTCAGAGTCTTTTTCACCACCCAACTTTTGCGGGCAGGCATGCCTCGGCACCACGTACAAGCGCTACGAGGTGACATTGGAGGGGACGCGATCGACATTTACACCCGTATCGATCGCGAGGAACTTCGCCGGAGCTACCTCGCCCACATCCCTCAGCTAGGGATTTGACGGGCACGCACCCCCAAGTTATCCGGTTTATACAAAAGCTATATATATAGGTACGTACCTATAGTAGTATATGCCAAGGCGGCATAGGACTGAGACAAAATGAAATGCCAACTCTGCAATGAAAAAGCAACAAGAATCGCCAACCTCGATAAAAATCCAATCAACTGGGAAGGATCAAAGCCCGATTATGCCCGGACTGGAATAATCGTATGCTGCGATGCACATACAAAGGCGAATACCTTCAATTCCCTGCTGAGATGGGAAACGCTGGAAGATATAGAAGAGGCCCCAAAAACCTCTTCTGTAGCAAAGCCAACAGAGGCGGCCCTTAAAACCATCATGAGTATCTTGAGGGCGAATGCGAATCCAGACAATCATTATTTCATCAATGCGGAGTCGGGCGAGCTTATGACTCGTTGCTACTGCGATAAGAACTCATTCATATCCGGGCAGCCAAAAAATAGCTACGAGTTGCGCCTCGGAAAGCGTTCTTCCAGATCCTATAAGATCCTGAATGAGGCGATCATGCCTCAATGGGAAATGGCAGAAGAATTGGACAAGATGATGGGGGCCTGAAATGCCCTCCCTTTTTCGCGCCTCAGTCGGGCTCGATCAGGCCACATGGGAATGGCATCACAAAAATCCCGGCCAACTCTCGCAGCTAGTGCAGGAGCGAGTCCATCAGGAGATCGCCCTGGAATCTTTGCCAGACGGCCTGCGAGACGATGCCCTTGAGGCAGCCACATCGTTGTTTTTCGCCGACCATCCTCTTGTGGGCGACTATGCCGTTATCGGCAGTGGGCTGTCCCGGCACAATGCCACAGAGGAGCAGATACAACAAGATGCAGTCTGGCTGGAAGTCCCGCCTGAACGGGTCCTGGCCACCCTCCAGGACCTCTTTGATCTGGAGCTGGAGATGCAACTCAGGAAAAGGGCGGTGCTGCAAAATGCCCGCCACTAAGCCGTATACATTCCGCATGCCGCCTGAAGATGCCCCGCTCTTCCGGGCCCTCCGCCAAGCCCATCCCGAAATGACGCCTGAAGAGCTGATCGCCAAGATCTTCAGCCGGGCGCTAAGAGAAGTCCATATTTGACTTTGTGCTCAATCCCCCGGCCGGGGTTGGGTCGGATCCAGCCCGCCGGCGCGAGAAAAAAGTGACAAAATGGAGATGAAAAGAGATGGATGAAAAACGCAAAATGATGAGTTCAGAAGACTTGAAAAAGGTCCGAACTGCGATTTCCTGGATTGAGCAGACCGATCCGTGCTTCGCGGAAAGCTTCGGAGAGCGGAAAACGTGCCTGATGGCAGTATCAGAAATGCTCGCCACCATAGACGAGCTGTTGAAAGCAATCGAAATTCCTGACGAATTGTCGACGATGGATTATGATCTGCACATCGAGCAGTGGCAGCGAATAGCTGCGGAGCAGTACCTCATAAACCAAGGGCTCGATGCATGTGAGCGAGCGAATCCTGATAAGATCCGCGAGGCAATAGAACATCTACATGGTTGGCGGAATCCCATCCATCGGTGGTATCTGCGAGATTGGAATTCCCGTCAGATCTGACATTCTGCGCAAAATGGAGATGAAAGAAATGAATACAATTTCGGCGAAAATTTGTTTGAGGTTCCCGCTGATATCGATTACATACGACGGGAAAGAAACGAGATCACACGAACCAGGTGATCTCGTGGCTGAGGTCCTGTATGGATTATTTGAAGCGGAAATTGTCGAGTAGGAAGTCAGCGCGCCAGCACGCCCCGGACATGCTCGCGCCATGCGTCCGGCGAGAGCGCCAGGCAGGTCTCGCAGCTTACCTTAAGCTCTCGACATTTCGGGAAGGCCGGGCACTCCTGCACCGCCTCCGCGTTGGTTGCGGGAGCTTTCGCTGCCGCCTTGGTTCTTGGCCGCGCCGTCTTTTTGATCGTCATAAGGAAAGCCTCATATGTGCAAGGAAGGATAATAATGGACATGATAGAAAACAGAAAGCCGCCGTGCAGGCACATGCATTGCGTAGCGATACCAGAAAAATATCTGCGGGCCAAGTGCCTCGACTGCGGGGCGACTTGTGTGCTGCAGATCAAGAAAATAGGGAGATGAAACGAAAATGTCTGAAATAATGAAGAAGCTGCCCCTGATCAGCAGTCCGAAGAAGGTCGTGAGAATCGTAGGCTATGTGGTCTATGGCTTCCTAGCCCTCATTGTTCTGGGCGCGTTGGCGCCTTCAGACGATATGCCAAAGGTCGCCGCGGCTACTGAGAAAGACGAGGATTGCATAGGAGACACCGAGTTTTGCATACAGACAGAGGACGTTTTGATGCAGACGGGCTACTTCAAATCTGCAAACCTGTTGATTGTTTCAGGAGAGGCCCGCTTGGAGGTCGAACCCTCCACAGCAGCTTACGGTGATCCAGAAAATTTCAAGCCCCTGCTTTATTCTGCCATAGAGCGGGCCCCGTCCTGCCTGGGGATCGAGGTGGTGAAGCTGACTGTGAAGCTGACAGACTATGATATGGAGATACGCTATCCGTTCTCTGCCGCTTCAAATCACACAGAAGACAGTGTTGGGAGTTCCAGAATAGTGCAAAGGTAGCGTGGTCTCCGACAGACCACGCCAAACTTCTTTTCTAAACTTCCGTCGCCGCTATCGTTCCGGGGTCAATTCTCGCATCGGTCTCGACCGTTATCTTTTCGCCCAGGGCGTCTATGGTCGTTGTCCCATCGGTGGCTGACAGTGATGTAATCTCATCGATGCCCACGAATCTGTCTCCCCACTCACCATCTCCAAGATACTGAATCCTGGTGGCGTCGTAGAGGTCCGAGAACTGCAGCTCCTCGCCTATGGCAAAATCGTCCAGGAAAGCCGTGATAGATGCCTCGATGAGGCCTGCAAGATCGCTTTCCGGTGTGTCTGTGGCCGCGTAGGACATGGCAACGTTGATGGCTACCTTCTCGGGCGTCAGGAACAAGTATGGATGGCCTTTCCCGCCATTGGCTCCAATCCCGCCGTAGCCTATCAGGGCGTCGTACTCGAATGGGCCGGTATAAACAGGCGGGTTTGGAAGGGACATCACGTCATCGGATACGCCCTCAAGCGTCCCCTGGATGCACTGACCCACCACGGTTCCGGCAGGCACGGTAAAGCTGGCCGTGTGCGGCACCGCCCCGCCGCCTTCGTATAGATAGTCTAGGGTAAAGACATCCTCGGCCGTGACGGCCACGCGAGCCCGCACCCACAGCCCGCCACCGGCCGCGTCTCCGAGATCCCCCACGTTGGCGCCATCCTCGATATGGGCGGCGAGCATCCCTCTCGCACTCACTCCCCCGGCCATGCACCCCTCCAGAGCGTTTACAATCAAGGCGACATTATCCTCGGTGACTGTGATGTCTGCTATGGCCTCGATGTCGCCCTGACCTTTGTTGTAGATCTTCGCTTCCCGGACGATCTTGGCTCCGTCACTATCCTCGACCAGTTCCAGCCACTCCTTCATAGTGGGCACCGTGGCCCTGCCGTATTCTGTGGCCGTTGCTATGTACCTCTGCCGCAGATCGGCGTCGCTCTCCTCATCCGAGCCGCCCGTGAAGGTGAGCGGATTAGTAACAGAATCCACGCCAGACAGACCGCCTGGGATATTAACGATTGCAGCCGCCCGGACGTTGCCCCTCGCTCCTATCTCGCATGCCTCTACATCTGCGGCTATCGAGGTCGTGCCGGTGAGAAGCGTAACCTCGGCGATGGTTGCGAACAGAACCGGGCCTTCTCCGTCTGTGTCCTGCGTAGCGACCTGTGTTCCCAGTGGTATGGTGATATCGGCACTGGCGACCAACGATCGGATAAAAGCGACCTGTCCGACTGCCTTGGTGCCGGACAGCCTGGTAAGTCCCCGGTCTGCCACAAGATCGTCCAAGTCGGCGTCTGTCGCGGAGTTGACGAGCTGTGCCTCCGCGGCAGCATCTATGCGTGCCTCCATCTTTTGGATCTGGATGGCGATAGGAATGTTCGTCTTACGGAGCATCGAGTTCAGGGACCAGTCGCAGAGGCTAGGATTTTCTGCGATGGTATCTGCCTGGATCTCTGCCATGATGGCGGCAATAGTTCTAACTGTCGTGATAATCACTCCCTGAGAACCTAACTCAATCCACCCGTTATGTACGCCAGCTTGCCCAGGGTTTGCCGGGTCTCTCTCCATAGCTCAAGCAATCCCTCGGAGTTAGTGAAGAAGCTCACATCTTCGCCACTGAACAGCGCCGATACTGCGATGCCATGGGTGTTCGTGGACTCATCGTAGGCACTGATCACCCGGACGTTCGAGATGGTGTATTCGGGAAAATTGTACTGCATATTAGACTTGAGTTCGAGTTCCAGCTTGTTCAGGTTGGCCGTTATGGCCTTCCCGAATTGATATCTGTGCAGGATGCAGCCGCATTTCGGGTCGATGTCTTCACCCAGGGGCGTAGAAGCCCAGATAAGGATGTGCTGCTGCAGTAGCCGCCACTCTCCGCTGATGACGGCCAGATCACCAGTTGGTGTCAGGACCTTATCGAGGTTGCCGTGGCAGCGGAAACTGGATCGATTGTCAAACCGCATGTTGCAAGCTAAATCCATGACTGGCAATTACAATCACACTCCACAGCTACACGCGCCGTGCGTGCACGTTCCGTCTATCTTTACGTTTCCGGTAAATTCGCACTCCGGGGTGGTCACCGTTACTTTAGTCGGTGCCGTTATATTTACAGTGCCGTCTGCATTTACCTCAATCTTTGTGCCTGTACAAGCCTGAATGGTGACTTTCAGGGCCGCCACTGCGTAGATCTCGCCGCTCTGCCCGAGGCTATGGACTTGGATTATTCCGTCTGTTTGCCTAATGGAAACATGGGCGTCAGGCGTGCCACAGTGGATATTACCGTCCTGAACTAGCCCAATCTCTTCATTAGCCATGTCCACACGGCCTTTTAGGTCGTTTTCGCCCCAAAGCTCGAAGTGGGCGGCCTTTGTCGGACCACCGCGCAGGCTCACGTTGAACTTGCCGTATCCCTGTGGGTTGTCTGGATAGATCGTGCCTGCTAGATTGGCTTCTGCTCTGAAGTGGAGGTGGCCGAGCTGGGTGTGGCTCTCCTGGCTTTCTAGGTAGATCCTGCCCCGGTGTTTATTGCAGGCTGTGAACTTTTCATTGGCAGGATAGTCCGAATCCATGCAGAACAGAGAGCCGCAAGGATGGTGATATTTTAGCCTCCTGGGGAGGTCTGCAGCACATCCGGTTTCGCGTCCTGTGTAGTCGGATGATAGAATTTTAAGGAAGGCATTCATGGCAGGATTCGTTTCGCCCTCGCCACAGCACTCACTACAGCAGGTGACAGTATCCGGACCGTCACCAGTGCCGTCGCCGTTGAGTTCGCATTTCTTGCAGTCTGGTGTTGCCTTGCCCGCCTTGCACTCGAATACCGCCATAAAGTCGCGGGTTTTGTCAAAATAACTGAAGCAAACGGGCCGAAGCTTGCCCGCCTGAACTACCTGGTTTTGGTCGAATGTGGTGGGCCACTCCTTGCCATTCTGGTCGATTATGCACCTGCGCGGAACGTGTAGCCACTGGTCGAGCCTGAATCTCCAGTCGTAATAATTGTGGTAATCTGGCTCGGTCCAGTCCTCACGGGCACCTTCTGGGAGCGTGCCTGGGTTTGCAGAGCTCCTGCAGACAGGAATCTGATATTGTGGCGGCAGAGTGCCGATGATCACGGGCCGGTCGTTCATGTAGAATCCGACCAGGACCGAGTCTCCTACGCGAGGTGTCCACGGCGTGCCGGAGCGGTTGCCTATGTGTCTCTGCAAGACGGGCACCCTAAGCCGCACTGCCGGTCCATCATCACCCACGCCAGCGGGATTCAGTGGCACGGAATCCTGAATGATTACATCGCAGCTCTGCCAGTTTTTATCCTCTGGATCGTTGTGAGTCCAGACCCGATAGACCTGGCAGACCTCCAGCTTCTTGCCGAGCTGGTCCATGCGGAGCGACTCGTCCCGGCCCACTCCCTTCATCTGAAATACCATGACTTTATCGCCTGCTGCCCCATTCTGGTATGATCATAAGCCGATACCAGCCTTCGTCTATATCTGCGTCCGACTTGATGGCCCGGATGGCCGCCAGAGGATTGCTTAGCGCCTCAAAAAGAGTTGGATTGATTATGAGTATTAGCCAGCCGTCTTTTAGCCCTCGCTTGAGCTGTAAGCTATCATAGCTGGGATTCTTTACGTAGATGTCTGCGGCCAGCTGCTTGCTGCAGACGATGTACTGACTATCCACCCCGAAATCTGCTGCCAGAATGGCCGGGTCGTCATCCATGTAGGCATGAGTATCACTCTTGCCGTAAGTTACCGTGCTGGTGATAATCGGCAGGCTCACGTTCCCAGCTCCGATGCACCGTAGATGTTGGCCGAATTGGCAGAGTTAATCACAAACGGCTGAATTTCATTGTAGCTTACCCACCCCATCTTTGGGGAGTAGTTAGTCTTGCAGCGCACCACTCGGCCCGTAAACCATGTGGAAAGCTGCCAGGCTTGATCTATGAGCCTGGGATATCTATACTGGATCAGAGAGCGCAGCTTTGGAGATCTGCCCACTACAGCGGGCATGCTCCGCTTCCAGTAGGTGATATAACGAGCGAGCAGCCTTATAGCTCGCTTCTGGCACTCTTCTTGGGTGGTACAGTCCGGGAAGAAGAACGTAGGGGCCCTGATCCAGCCGTAGTTTGCGACCATCTCGGCGGCAGCATCCGCTCCGCCCTCTCCGTTTTCATTGGCCAGAATCGTGGCCAGGTCGCTCTGATTTGTCTCATAGCCGACCGCGTCAGAGGGTAGCAACTCAGCCCCAGGCTCTTTCGCGTTGATAAAAGATCCGCCTCGAACCAGTACCTTGTCACAAAAGCCCACGGCAGACTCGCTTTGCGCCGGCAGCTTCATCCGGCCAGTGTAGTCTGGGTTTGTGCCAGCAACGCCAGGCGGGACGTGCATGACCTTGCCATACTCATTCACGTAGGTCTCCTGTCCATCCCAATCTGATAAGAAGTCCAGGACCCCTTTACCCGACTGATCCCGCATGAACTCCCATTCTCGCTTCTCCATTCCGGTCGGGATCTGGATGGTGCCGGCTGGTAGGTTATACATGGCCAGGACTTCACGAAGCGCCGGGCCGGTGGGCTGGCCATTGTGCTTGTGAATGTCCTTCGACAGGTAGCCGTTGGCGTTGGTGTCGGTGGTTCCGGCATTTACTTTTACAGTAGTGTAGCCCTGATCGACCTTTTGAGCGAGGCCCGCGAAGGCAAGAGTGACGTAAACATCCGGGTCGTTTATAGACCGACTGTACTCGATCGAATATAGGACCACCACAATCTTAGACTGTGGGTTGATGGTGTCGCCAAACCCAGGCGCGCTTATTGCGCCGTCGAATCTCCCAGAGACGTTTGATAAAGTTAAATCACACTGTTGCACAAAATTCTCATTCGATGTAGGGATGAGAATGTCAATATCCGCACCCATTACCCATGGGCTGATATCTATGCCGTCGAGGGTCACGAAGTGGGCTATGGGCATGTGCCCTCCGCAGACGAGAGATGATTATATAATTTAAGCTGCATTGTTGTCGTTCACCTCTCGCATGGTCACGTCCCAGGTGATTGCAAACTGTTGCATCCCGGTGTCCGGCACGCTCCGCACCTTGGATAGTATATACATGAGAAGCGGCGACTCTTCCAGCAGATGACACTGTACTTCATGTGGTTTGTAATTGTTCAGGCCGTCCATCACTTCCTTGTCTTCTTTCGTGAAGGTGGTGACTGTAAAATGCAGCTCCTTGAGTGCCACGGGCTCGACTGCCTGTGTGATAGATTTGTAGCCCGGCACAGGCTGCACCACAACCTCATACCGCTCGGTAACCTCGATAGGGAACGGCATGGGCCTGGCATCATCCTCCCATGTCCCCTCGGTACCGGTGGTTACGATATCGAATTCTATGTCATCGATCTTGAACGGGATGATGTCCCCTGATTGAGCTTCAGCTATTTTCCCCACCCCCTAAGCGATATATGCCCGATCCGCACGGTGAACTATAGCCTCGACTCTCGACTTGAACGAAAAGTCATCCATCTCTCTCAGAAGCGCCTCTTTGATCTGCCGGGCAATGCTGTTGGCGTCGCCGCTGGCTACCACCTTGATCTCACCGATCTGCACCGTGACGCCTCCACTGGGCCCTGCGCCTCCACCTGATGCGATACTCTTGAGGCTGTCAATCAGCACAGAAGAGCGTGCCACCTCAGCCGGCACAATCGGCTCTCCCTCGTCAATCCAGGCCATACCTGATTTGGTGACCTCGCCACCAAGGGCGTTGGGACTGTAGAAGATGGCACTTGCTTTCTTGGCTTCCTCATCTGATAGATAATTGCCGTTAAGGTCTGTATATTCCCCGTCTGCAGCCAGACTGTACCCGGCTTTCGTTAGGCGTTCTTCTCTCGTTAATGTACTATCTACCTCGGCCTGCGTCTTCTTGGGCAGGAGATTATATGCAGCTGTATGGACGTCCGGCACCGCATTCCAAAGTGCTTTTCCTGCGCCAGTGGCTGTGTTTGCCAGTACCGAACCCGGCTGCGTGAGTATAGATGGTTGGGGATTCTTCAGCTTGTCGTATGCCTTTTTAGCATCGGCGAGCTCAATGTCGGAAATTTGCAGCCGGCTCTTTTCATCTTGAGTGAGTGGTTTTTCACCCGAGACGGCGCCGTAAATCGCCTCCGCTTTCTCGGGGCTTGCGTTTGCCAGTCCCGGATTGCTGGAACTCTTCAGGGCCTCAGTGAACGCCTTTTTCAAAGCGTCTCCTGTTAGCCCTCCGCCCCCCAGGAGCTTCTCTTTCAGCTCCTTGAGGTACTGGAAGATCTTCAAGATGGGATCCAGGAACTTTGCCACAACCTGCCAGATATCATTAAGCCACCTGGTGAAGCCGTCCCAGAGGTCTTTCATCTTCTGCAGGACGAACAGAATCATGTCCTGCACGCGCTTGGACGGGAGAAGAGACTCGGCGAACTGAGCGGCCATGCCGATGGGCGTGACCTTGAATGCAAGTGATAGGCCACCGGCCAGCGCTCCGGTGAGGTTTCCGCCCTTGAACATCTTGTAGATGTTGTCTACCTGATCGAATAGGGAGCCGATTCTGCCAGCGAAAGACTCGATGCCTCCAATCAAGCCGCCGAAGAAGTCCCCGCCCTCCCCGATCAGGCCTAAGTAGCTAGCTAAGTCTTTGACACCGCCAATTAAATCTTTGCCGATTTCACTGTTGGTGAAGTGGTCCCAGGCTTTTGAAAATATCTGAGTCTTGCCCTCCAAGGCCACCAGGCCGGCAACGAGTAGCGAAACAGCAGCCACCGTCAAAACAACGGGATTAAGAAGCATTGAAGCGTTTACACCCATCATACCCCGCTGGACCATCGGCAGAACGGCGGCCAGGATAGCGAGGCCGGTCCCAAGCACCACGACACTACCAGCTAAGGCAGTTACTTCCGGAGCGGCCGAGGCCATTTTGATGATCCATGTCGTGAGCTTTGTAATCATCGTGAGAGACGGCTCCAGGGACGTGCCTATATTGGTGTTGAGCGTGGTCATGGCCTCGCTCATGTCATCCGCAGCTCTTCTATAGGAATCCTGGTCGGGTGTCACGCCTCCTGCGATTGCGTGGGCTGCCTGAGCCATCATGCGGCGGCGAGCCTCTGCCTCGACCACCTCATCGCTCTGGAAAGCGTACTTCTTCTCTCTCTGGACGGTCATCTTCTGGGTCTGGAAGGTACCGGCCGTGAAGAACGTCGGCATCTTATCCTTGACCATGCGCCCGATATCGCTATTTTCGTCTATCGGGTTTGATAAGGTCTGGATAAGGCTTTTCTCGTCGGAGATTCCATAGGCAGCCAGGTTTTTGCCGAACGTTGAGTGCATGATTTTCTCGGCGTCTGTGGCTATCTGTTCCATCTTTTTTGGATCTTTATAGCCTGTCATCGACATGTACGAAATTAAGCCTGCCCGGCCGCTCAATGATGTGCCGGAGGTCTGGCCGCCCTTGTTGATGAAACTCATGAGGCCGGAAGATGCAGAGCCCATCTGATCCTGGACCAAAGAGGTCGCAAGCTTCAAACTCTCATAAGTTTTAACAGCGTTGGCCGCGAAGAGACTTAGGCCCGCCGCAGCGCCTGCAACGACCAGCCGTCCTGAATCGAGCTGTGAAAAGAACCCCCCCACGGTCACCGAAGCATGTTTGGATTGGGTAGCTACTTTTGACAGAGTGTCTTCCAAGCCTTTAGCTGCGCTCGCATGTGCTTTATGGGCGGCAACTGCCTTAGAGCTACCCACATTCGTGGCGTCTTTAGCGTATTTCTCGACTTGCTTAAAGGCCCGCTCAACTTCTTTAGTGGCTACGTCGATGTTGATCTTATACGCTTTTCCGGTGAGAGCAGTGACCTTGGTGAGCAGAGCGTCCAACCCAGCGCCAGCAGTGTCTTTTAATATAGTGCGAATTATAAAATCGCGGATAGTTTCGATATGAGCCGCCCCCTTTAACATGTAAAAATATTTATTCAGTTTGAATTGTACATTTCCCACAACCACACAGTTCTATCTGGGCCATCGAAAATATCCATACCGTGAAAGGTGAGGTACTTGTAGGCCCAATAATCCCTCAGCAACGCGAACCAGTACCACCTATTGATATTGGTCTTTGCGTGCCAACTATGGTCAAGAGGAAGCAGGCTCCATCTTTGGCCCTGGCAGCCCTGTGATTTCAGGTAATCACAATGATGCACGGAAAGCTTCCTGCCATTCTCCTTTTTGCCGCTCAGGAAACAGCGCCGCCCAAACTGTTCCCTGACCCTTTCCTTCAAGGCATCGTTGAACTTTGGACAATATGGGGCAAAACTGACCCCCCCGCGCCATCCCGGACTATTGGGGCCAACGTGCCATTTACGTGAGCATTCTTGTGAGCAGAACATGCCTTTACAGGCACCACCAATGTACTTTTTAGCGGGTTTTCCACATCGTTGACAGACAATGTCAACCGAATGCCCTTCCTGATAAGCTTTGTTGCGTGTATTCTCTTCTTCCTGGTGAGCTGTATGATAGGCTTTGTGGTGTGCTTTCTCTTCTTCCAGGTGATCTGCTCGATAGGCTTTCATCTGGGCGACCGTCTCTTCTCGGTGAGCTGCATAATATACTCTATGCCGCGCATTGTCCTCTTCCTGGTGAGCCGTATAATAAGCTTTTTTGCGTGCCTTCACCTTTTCTGGGTGATCTGCTCGATAGGCTTTCTGATATGCCTTCAATTCTTCCGTGTGAGTTGCATAATAGGCTGCATAATAGGCTTTCTGATATGCCTTTATTTCTTCCTGATGGGCTGCTCGATATGCTTTGCTCGGCATGACTAAACGCCTCCTATAGCGTTCCTAGATAGCGATTTGTGAGGAAGCCGATCTAGGAAAATCGGTTTGTCGGGCTCGATACCCTATCCTCCCACAGACATTGATTTACAGGATTAAATACTCTTCGCTTATCGATTTCTGAGAGAATTTCCGGTCAGAAAAAGATTATTATGCTCGTACTGCCTATATGGAATTATGCGTTTTATAGGCCATCTTCTGATCATGCTGATCATCGGCACATTCACACCCGCGTTCGCCGCAGATACTGAATGGGACATTGCTAATTATTTGAAAGATGATCTCGATAATGCGCTCAATGGAACGTCATACTTCGACTCATCTGACAGCCAATCACTTTATGTGTCCATGGGAGTTGACAAAATCAATCATGTCGATGTCGAGCTTAATATGACATCAAACACGAGCGATTCTGAGAGGGCTTCAAAGATAGTATTTGAAACCCTGTTTAAGAATCCACAAGTTCTCGGTGTCGACGTTCAATGCTCCTTTAATCTCGGTCCAGATCGATTTGGCATCGAATCGATGCAATGGCTAAACAGTTATTCCATGGACCGGGTCGATGCGGAGGCAGTTGAAAATTGGTCTGCCTTAGATCTGAGTCGTTACACTCGTTGATGACACATTTCTATCTTTTCTTCTGGCGCCCTTTGTGCTTCTCTTCCCATGACCGCATGACTTTCTGGGCGGCTTGGATCTCACTCTTCAGGCCCGCCTCTTTCTGTGCCTGAATCTTCGGCCACATCCTGGCATGGATCTGCTCAGGCGTGCCGCTCAGGCGCGATCCTCCCCCGCCCCGGCTAACCTTCTTGCCTCGTTTCATGTCGATCTTGAACTGTGTAAAACGGTTTAAGAATTGAATTTGTGGCCGGGTGAGTTTTCGCAGTTCGCCATTGGCGAACTTGTAGCCCTCTAGCAACGTAAGGACGATTAGCTGTCCTTCTTCTGACCAAAAAAATTAGCTACGACCTGCGGCGGCACATTGCTGATAGTCTGGATGCGCTTGCTAATCATCTCTGTGAGGCCGTAGCGGAAGTTCGGCACCAGCTTGCGCAGGCCCTCGTCCACTATACCCCTCTTGCAGTATTCTCGGTTCTGGACGAACTCCATGTAATTGAGGTCTCCCACATCGATGGTGCCATCCATGAGTACCGACTCGATGGCCTCTTTCTTGGCGGTCTCCTCTTCGGCAGGGGTAAGCTTCTTTCCAAGCTTGACCTTTTGCATGATGGCCTTAACCATGTTTGAGCTTAGCTTCATGGTCCGCTGCACATCAGTCAGCTCGGCCTCGGTGAGCGGCCTTATCTGGACCGCAAATAGCTCACTCAGGTATTCGATTTCGATCGTCTCATTGTAACTCTCGCCGGCCATGATCAGGGCCTTGAGATCTTCAGAAGAACGTGGCATAATTGTGGTTTCTCCGATTGTTCAATTTATAATCAAAAAGTAAAAATTGTATGACAAACGTTTCTAGAGTCTGCCATACCATTCGTAATCAAGAGCAAGACCTTCAAACTTGCTCTTGCCCGGTCCCCCCTGTGAGAATGTCCAGGTGTCGGATTTCGCTTTTGCCTTGGTCAGGGTCAGCAGGGGATGCCTGCCGGCGTAGCCTTTTGCCGGATCGCCCAGGAAGGTGACGTACACGGAATGATAAACCGCCTCGCCATGTGGCCCGGCGAACAGCGCCTCCCTCAAAGCATCTACCTGCTCTTTGGACAACCAGGTGCCGAACTCGACAGAATAGTTACTGTCGATATCACCACCTGGTATCGCATAGCCCTTGGCGCGAGAAGCGCCGTGTAGGGGTGCTAAAACCTCGGTTGTGCTGATTGTCAGGGAGTCGAAAGGCACCATCATGCCAGCTACTTTGCACAGAATGTCCCTGTTCGTGACGGCGGTTACCTTGATGCCAGCCCCATGCTCCATCTCGACCGGGACGATGGTGTAACCGTCCCAGCTATCCCCTGGATCTAATGCGGCAATATCAGATTCAGACATTGCGGAATCTTCTATGTAAGGCATTTACTCAGGCCCCCTGGAGCGCGGCCAGATCGGTATATGGTCCCATCTTCATGGCCACCTCAACCCATTCGATATGTCCCATCGGTATGAACTTCAGCAGGAAGTGCACCAGATTGGGATTATCGCTGTCGGGTGTGCAGGATGTAACGAAGTCGTAGATGGCCTTCGTCTCATTCTTCAACTCTCGCAGGAAAGCGTCCACGGAGAGCTTCATAGCTTCTCTTGTATCTGCATCGTTCTTGCGGTTCAGGAAAGGCGTCACGGTGTCCTTGGTCTTTACTATGATATAGTTGGCCGTGACCTGATCCACCACTAGGCCGAACTGATCCAGCTTATCTGTGGTTATGCCCTTGGCTGGCCCAACGCCTGCCTTGGTCTTGACGACCACGTAGATGCCCCTGGTTGTAAGGGCTCTCACATAGTCATCGTTGATGGTGTCCTCTAAATCACCATGCAGGTCGTTGGCACCTTTGAGGCGGTTTTCGTCCGCAGCTACGGACTCGCCCAGCGGTGCCCAGGCCGTCCGGGCCGCGTGCAGCACGGCAAGGTTCTTCCGGCGCTCCGACTCATCCCAAGAGGGATAGACTATTGCCAGGTGACGATTGCTGCGCTTCATGCCCTCCACAACCATCTGCTCGGGCGTCTCTGAAGGCTTGGTGGGCACGAAGACGATCGTGGGCCGGAACTTAGTATTTTCCGACGTCGACCACTGGCTTGCTATGACGTGCAGGTCGTAGGTATTCTCCTGCACCTCATAAGCACACAGAGCCACGGTTGTGGGCACGACATCGAGCTTCTTCAGCTCGTTGGAGCACTCCATGAGGGCTTGCTCCCAATCATCGGCTGTAATGGTCGCGCCATCCGTGCCGCCGATCAGCGCCGTCCTACCTACTGCCGGCAGGTGTGTCATGCCCTCGGCAATCTCGAAGTCTGCCAGCGGCGAGGCGGTAAACCCGGCAGCCAGATCGTCGAGATCCTTGATGTCTTCCAAGTATGAGGTTGTCTCGTTGTCCGTGATCAACACGTCTACGCCGTAGTACCATAGTGAATACATCACCTGATTAGACTCGTCCGGATCCTCGGTCGCAAAGAACTTCAGCGCGCCGGTGACTGGATTAAGCCACACCTTTCCAGTGGCAAGATTCTCTTCCAAGTAGACTATGGTGTACTCGACCCCATCGACCTGGACATAAGCACCGGAAGGCTGCGGATTGATGAAATTGGCCTGCTCAAGTGCATAGACTCCTCCCAGGCCATTGCCTGCGAAGTACCTCTGCTCAGCATGCTTGATGACGCCTTGCGATACTGTCACAGATACGGCATTTCCCCAGGCACCGTCTGATTTTGCCGTAACGGTCCCCACCACGTTGGCCGGACTCTGGTTGTCAGAGAGGTCAGCATCTGCTGGAAGGTAGCCCTCGCCCAAGACTCTCTTGGCGAATACACGGGGTGCACCTTCCTCGAAAGCGTCCTCGATGGCCTCCTTCAGATCTCCGCTGGCGTAGTAGGCGGCAGCAGATAACGCCGATGTCAGGCCCACGAGGTCAGTCGGGCCCCTTGCCGCTTCTCCCAACAGTAGTAGGCTGTGAGTTGTGGTGGCGCTCGTGATAGGGCCCACTGCCTCCAGGGTGATGCCAATACCCGGCAGGATGCCTTTAATTGAATAATCTCCATAAGTATAAACCGTAGTTTATCCCCCCTCAAGTTCCGGGCACCGTAATCTTCACTTTTCGATTCATATCTCTTGGATTCTTGGCTACTTCTGCGGCCCATTGTTCAGGAGCCATCCAGCCGGGATTGACGGCGGGGTTGGCATCCTTTAGGCGGACGTATTTGATTGTCATGAAAACCTCCGAAAATAGAATAGCGAACGTCTTACTCAGCCAGAAACATCGAGGCCGCCAGGCTGAGTGGCGTGTCTGTTGCCAGGAGCATGTCGGCCTTGAGGAGCATTGGCGCTCTGAGTGTCAGGTGCTCCATCTCGGCCGGGGGGCAGCCCATCCATGGCTCAATCTCGATGGCCTTGATGGGGTACCCCGTCTCGATTTCTGAGAACTTGTAGAGTATAGGCACCTCCAGGAGCGTCCGGTAGACTCTCCGCTTCAGCCTGAAGTCGTTGTAGCTTCCCAATGGCCTGGCTAGCGCCGTCTCTGGGCCGGTTGTGACCCCTTCACAATCGAGTGATAGGCCCAGGCGCTCCCGCTCAATGTCCTCAAAAAGCTCTCGCTCGTATGTCTGGACGGTCCTCTTGTTGGTGCTGCAGAGGTAGATGTTGAGCGTTCCCTGGTTGATCTGTCCCCTCTCGTCATCGATCTGGGTGTCTTCTGCGTTCCAGGTCTCTGAGAGCTGCGATCTGATGTTGTAGAGGTATCTCGGGCCAGGCATGATTGAAAACGAGATCCAGCTTTCAATCGTGGGGTCGTTGTGCCAGCCGCCGCCGTCATCCTCGAAGACGAGGACTTCCTCGTCATTGACTGTAATGGGCAGTGCAGCGAGCACGGCAAGCCTCTGCTCGATGGAGAGGCTCATGGTATGACCTCGGTATCGGTCTTGCTATTGTAGACCTTATACGACCGTGGATCTGCCTTGATTCGCATTGCCTGGATGTGATATTTCTCCAAGTCTGTGAGCATCTCCGAGGCGCTGTCGGGCAGGAGCAACATATATGCAGAAAATGTCTTGGTCGCCTGCCCGAGAATACAAATATCAGCATCTATCGGTACTAACGGCACCGAGATTAGCCGCAGCGACGCCGGTAGATCAAAGCCGTGTGTTGCGGCTAGCAGCTCATCAGCAGCTATGGTTTTCTGGACCTCATCCTGCAAAGCCTCCGTTACCTGGATAGGCGTTTGCGCTTCACCAAGTAGGGCCATATCGGCATCAAGCTCTCGTGTTGCTTCGCCCTGCAAGGCCACATCTGCTGCCAGGTCGAACGGATGGTCGGCAGATAACAATTCTGTGGCGGTTATGGTGGTTTGTTCTTCGTCTTGGATTAGTATATCTGCATCCACGCTCTGGTGATCGGTGATCTGTGTTTGTGGCGGACCCACCACAGTGACACCAAATATTACCCCATTCTCACAATAATTCACAGTGACAGTGTACGGTCCTACTGTGCCACTCTTGATCGAGCCGGCGTAAAAATCCCAATGCGTGTCCGTTGACCACTGCTTGGTGCCCCAGATCACGAAATAGCTAAACAAGACCAGCAGACCACCAACGACGGCTTCCCGGTTATAGCCGAGCGCATTTGATTTTAGGTAAGAATCGTTATCATCGAGTACTTTGGTTACTCGCCCATATAGCCGAGAGATTACGTAGAGATATGTACAGGAGCGCGGGTATGCGACCAGCAGCGCCGAATAACCCGATTTATTATAAACACTCAAGTCGAGGAAGGTCGAGTTTAGGACGGTAATATTTCTTAGGTTGCAGTAATGAACGTCATTGAAATATCGTTCGATATTCGTCCATGGAGCGGCACGAGTGGATTTTTTTGAGGCTGGCAGACGCAGTTGCCCGCCTGAATAAACGAATCCCAGGGGGGCGAGCCAGAACATCAGCTCAGTCGACCAAGCCCCCCCTAACGCCAGCACCGGCTCGATCTTGTCACGCCAGATCAGCAACGCCGCCTTCTGGCTGGCCGTCATATAATGCAGATTGTCGTCTGGCATGGCTCACTCCATCAATAGTTTTGACAATGCGACGTGGGCTGCATCCAGTTCCGGCGAACTGGTTATTTGCAAGACGTTGGTGCTGCCCCCCAGAACGTCCGAGAATGCCAGACCGTCATCAGAGGTTACTATCGCATGCCTCAGCTCGCCTCTTATGCGCCTATCGCCAGAAATGAGTAGATTGGTGTCAGTTAGGTCGGCGCCGGCTCGTCGTGTGACCGAGACGTTCAGCCTGTGTCTCTCCGAGAGGGCCATGTCCACGACGGGCGAGAACGTGCCGGTCCCTCTGCCCACAAAGGTCCGGATGATATCAGATTTGGTCAGGATCATGCTAATCATCCAGCGGCTTTTCGCCGGGTCTAAAGCATCGAGTGTATCCCAGAATGCAATCTGCCGCCAGACGGGTAGCTCGGTGCTTATAAGGCCCCAGCCCCGGACGATTGCTGTGAGATCGATGTTATCCCAGAAGCTGCCCAGATCTCTCGTCTCTATGAGCCCGTGGCCGCAAGTGGCGATAATCCGGCCCTGGTAGCCATCGATGCTACTGTACCTTGTTAGGTTGGCAGAATACCCTTCCATGGTCGTGAGATCGCAGACCAATACCCAGGAGGCAGCCCTGTCTTCAGACAGCCAGATAGCAGCACCGTCGTGAGCAAACAGGTGATTGGGCGCCACCCACACCACGGATCTGCCCACGGGCACGCCTGGTCCAGTCGGGGCCACGAGATCCCAGTGGGACCCGGCCTTTAGAGAGGAGTACCAACCAGCCGAGGTGCTGGCAAGAGTCCAGTTATAGCCCACCGAGGTTATGTCATAGATTTCGACGACTTCTAATACTTTCTTCCAGATGTCGCCGCTGTTGGGAGAATGATAGATGGCCTCATTGCCCCCAAATAGCTCACAAAGAGCAATGACATTCTCGCCGAATGTACTAATAACCTCTCGGATGCCAGAAACATCGCCCTCGAAAACAGGCACATCGTCCCAGGAAGTTAATTCAGAAACCACCGCCCCTGGATCAACATCATCGATCAAATCTGGTATGCGTGCCCACGACTCGTATTCAGGCACCGAGTCATTGACGCCCAATGGAAAATCACTAACCTCGACTGAGGGGTCAGTAACACCGATAGGGGGTGTCCAGCCCCATGCGTTCCAGCCGAGCACGTCATAGGTCCGCATGAGCCGGTTTTCGCCCAAAACTGCCCCAAAACATGCCCGCCTCATGCCGCCTCCAGCTTTATCCTGGCCTCGATTGGCCTCAGTCTGTTGGCCTGCAGCACAATGTCTGCACCCAGATCTGTACGAATATCTGCATACAGCCGCTCATAGGCCTCGAAAGTAGTCTCCGCCTGTCCCTGTAGGGCCTCGTCTGCCGTGAGCGCTCGGCTCACCTGTCCCCGTAGGGCTATGTCAGCATCCAGGCTATCCCGGACCTCGTCTTGTATGGCCAATGATGCCGGAAGATTCGAGAAATTGGTGGCCGCCAGAACAACATCAGCGGCAATAGACTCGTCGTGCCTGGACGCCAGGAAAATCGAGGCGTCGATTGTACGAGTTACCTGTGCCTGCAGCGCCTCGTCTGCCATGAGGTTTGTGTAGGTCGGCCCACACAGAACGAGGTCTGCAGAGAGGTCTGCATAAGGGATGTAAAAGCGATAATCCACGCCAGCCGCAATGGTGTTTGGCAGCACGAGATTGATCAGGCTAAGCCGGTCTCTTGCTTTCAGCCTGGCATACGCATTGGTAATGTAGATCCGGCAGTAGCCCGGCCAGTAAGTATCCACCCGGCAGGAGTTTGGAAATTCGCAGATAATGCTCACAATTTCTTCTATGGCTGCCTTGGTGCCCGATCCGGCCACCTGGAGGAGATAGACCTGTAGCCTTTTGCGATATTCATCATCACCCTCCCCATAGCGCCTTCTCTGCCTGTACACCTGCCCCCAGATCTCGTCTAGGTCGTTGCCGGTCACGAACTCGATTCTCTTCAGCAATCCCATTTTGTAGTTCAGGTCCATCACATAGGCGAGCTGATTGGCGATGGCAATGAGCTGTGGCGTTATGATGTGGTTTTGCCGTGGGCTGGTGTCGGTCACGGGCGCAAGAACCATATCTGCCGCCAGGGTCAGGCATCTGGATGGCTCGGCCATGTGGGCGAACGTGAAGCCTGCCAGATCGGCGAACGTGTGACCAGCCCAATGGCTGAAGGGCGCCCGGTATGTGACCATGCTCTGATTCCTGTCTATTGCTGCGGGTTATCGGTCGAAGGCTCAGTGGTTTGTGGCTTCTGGTATGGCTGAATGATGATCCTGTCACAGGTCACTCGAAACTCCATGCCGCCCGTCCGGACCCAGTGCTGGAAATCGTACTGCATGCCGCTGGCGGATATCTGGAATTTCATGATCCGCTTCAGGCCGCGCGTCTTGCCGTTGGCCTTGCATGTCGGGCAGAGTATCGTATTGTCAATCACCAGAGGTTCTCGGTTGGCCTGGCAGTCTGCGCAGAACCATTCGTCCTTGTCGTGACAGGCAGGACATTCCGCTTTTCCGGACGGATTGAACGGGAATGTATGGCCGCATGATAGGCACTTGACTGTTGGGGTGGTGTGGAACCGCTCATCGATGCCACATAGCAGCCCATCGCCCAGATCCGCCACCACGACAGGCAAGGCTGCTATGGGCAGAGCAGCAACTTTTGAGACGGCCCGAACCTTTAGGGCAAGATCCTTGGAGAATGGCAGAAGCGTTATGGCCACGGGCTTGTCCGGGAGCTTGCTCCATGGAAACTTATGGCCGTCCGCGTCGAACTGCGGAATCTGCCGGCCGTCTGAGAGTGTCGCAATCCAGTGGTACCGCCAGAACGGCAAGGAGTCTGTTTGAGTAGTTGTCTGCAAATTGATCCCTCAGACCACGTCTACGGCAAAGACAAGGGTCACTGGAGACATCTCGTCGTGCCCTGCCCCGGGGTAGCATTCCGTTTGCAGCAGCAGGCACTTCGACCTACCAGCAGCCACGATGTCTCGGGTATCGACCACCAGCGGCGAGGCCTCGCTCAGAGTATCTACATCGATGACCGAGATTGTCTGGCCCTTGTAGACGGCATGGCCGTTGGTTGCATCCTTTATTGAGTATCCAGTCAGGCCAGAAGTTCCTGCACTCTGCTGGTAGGACGCCACCAGGAAACCGTGCCCACCGCTCGATGAATCCAGCCGGCCCGCGACCATCCTGCCTTTGCTGCCAGAGAACCAGGTATCTGCGATGTTTCCGGGACCCCAGAAACGCAGGTTGTTGATCAGTGAGAAATCGCCAGAATAGTTTAGACAGAGCGTGATCCAAAAGGAATAGTATGCCGCCACGCCGGTGGGCGGGACCTTGCAGGGCGTGAGAAGTCCGGGCGCGTGTTCGTCGGACGTGCAGAACCGTATAGCCGTGACCTCGTTGTAGTTGGGCGCGGCGTCGGTTAGCTGCTCGATGGTTATTACTTCAGCCATAAACAATCACCTACTTTAGAAATATTTTCTTAAAATGTCCAGAAAGATCGTCATAGAAAGGATTGAAAACTTCCTCTTTGATGTTGGCCATCGCAATTCGGATGGCTGGGTTGGGCGGCCCGTTGCCAGAACCATACTCCCTTATGCTGGCAGCATGGGCCGCCTGCGGCTCGAAGATGCCCACATCTACCCGCTCCTCGGTGGCCCGGACTTGCAGCGAGGCCGCCAGCTCATCCGACGTAACTTGGGTACAGCGGCACGTCTTGCCGTGAAAAGATGGCCCCATAAGGCCATTGCTGTAGGGCTGGCCGACTGGAATCGATCCATCCATCTCGGCTTTCGTACAGGCCGGGCAGACTCGCTCATCTCCTGCTGTGATAATGAACTTCGTCTTTTCGCCTTTCCCAAGGGCGTCTTCCATGGCGACCTTGAGTCGCTCGCCATGAGCTTCCAGGATCTCTTTCGTGCGGATCACCACACAGGGCCGATCAGCATAGCGCGGGCAGCGCCGGTCTTCGGCAAGGCGTAGACCTCAACGTAGACCTGCGTGCATTTTGGCACATACGTGGTCACACCAGAGTATAGCGAGACCCCGGCGAGAAGATCTGAAATCTCGTCCTGGGTCCAGTTATCTCCGGTGTAGGGGTTGTATCCATATACTGTCTCAAAATTTGCATATGATGTGGTGTAAAGAGTCTCCGATGGCCTGTAGTAAGTGGTCGAATGCGTCCGCAAGGCAGTCTTGATGATATTGCTGGCGCCGTCTTTCGACGCCCGATTCACGATTCTGACCCATAGTATCTCGCCCACCTGAAGCGGCAGCGATCCCATGTTGTAGAGATCGGTCTGCCATGTGTCCTCCGTGCCGGGCATTACGTAATCCGTATCATCGTTCGCTGTTGCCTCGTCCACGCAGGCATAATTGCTGCCTGTGCTCGGCGTCAGAGCAACGGTGTTGTTGCTTGACGGGCGAATGGTCTGATCGAGTGGCGTAACCAGGCTGGCGGTATATGTAGGGACGACCCAGACATCCGCTATGTAGGTGTACTGCGAGGTGCCGTCTGCCCAGAACCCTGCGTAGAGATCGGCAACCTCTTGGACGGTCCAGGCCTCGCCTGTGCTTGGATTGGTGGCCCAGGAATAATAATAATCAGCATACGAGACTTCCAGCGTTGCATCCGTCCCATAATAAATTGTCCCATGCGTGAGCAATGCTGGTTTTAGGTGGCACGCATCAGCTACCACATGCTTGGCCCGGACGTAGACCTTCACAGATGAGATTGCCCCGTAAAAACTCGGGGCTGACATCTTGTACAGTCGGGTTACTGCATCTGGTATCAACTTTTGCAGACAAGTTCCGTCGCTGCCATCGTTAACGCTATCCCAATCGTGCGCATCCCACTGATACGAGGCGTGGTTGTGGATTGGTCTCAGGGTTGTTGTGCTCATGTTGGCTCCAGCTGCAAGACGCAAGAGATCAGCTTACAGGACGTGATGCCAGATGTCACGATGGTCAGCCAGGTTCCTGCCGGCACCGCAATATTCAGCCCGGTTTCCGTCATGTCGGTATCTGAAGCAATTGCAAATGTATCCACCAGAGTTCCGATAGCAGCATCAATGGCATGGTCGTAGAGCTTGCATGTGATGGATCCACTCAGCGGAGCGCCCGCCGCATCATAGCTACGGATCCGGGCCGCCGTGATCTTGCAGGCGACCGGGATTGGGTAGGAACAGGACCCGGCAACGAGCACCGAGCCGCCGTCGCCAAAAATGAAAGGCGCATAGAACGGCGTCGTGACCCAGGCAGGATCGCCTACGCCCTGCACGAGCCTCTGGCCCGATGCGCCTTTGCCGAGCCGCAACCATTCGCTTGCCCCTCGGTAGAGGATATCTCCTCGTGATGCGGACCCTATAAAGTCCAGGATATCTGAGAGCGAGCATTCCTCGCCAACTCCACCGCTCGCGGTCTTCCTGGCCAGAACCTTGCCTGTGGCCGCAAAAACGGTATCCTCCGGAGCATGTGTGTGATCATCGCCGCCAGTCACCCCCTCGTCGATAGGAGCGTATCGGGCATCCCCTCGGCCGTCGTTGTGGTATTGGGTATGAGGATCGCCAGTCGTCAGGCCGGTCAAAGTACTGTGAGCTGGGTAGCCAAATACCGGATTAGCGTCAGGCCCCTGCGTCATCAGAGATTTGCCAGCGGTGTCCGGCACCAGGGCAGACAGATCCGATGCCCCTTTGTAAAGGAGCATCCCCTGATTAGGAAGAATGGAGTCTATTAGGCCGATTTCGAGATCTTCGGGAGCTATTTCGGAATCTACCAGAATCCCGAACGCATTATAGACTGGGATATGTCCAGCAGCATCGGAATTCTTGATTTGCACATTGTCATCTATCTGCTGCAGATCTGCAGCATAAACTGTGGGGAAATAGTCGCCGAAAAGCTCAGCAACGCCATCCGGCTTGTGTAGAGAGAGGCGGGAAGTTAAGGACATGGGGGGCTCCGTGGATTTATTAATCTCTGTTATAATTATCGAAAAAGAAGAGGAGGATTGCCTAGTTTCCGGGGATAATCGCGTCTCTGCCGACCATGATGGAGACTTCATTATCGACCAAAGCGCTTGCGTTGGTGAACGTTATCGTGCTGGTGCTCGCCCCCAGCAGCGCCACTAGTCCCTTGCCCATGAGTATCAATGCACGATCCAGCGTGACCGGATCGCCGTCACCTACCTTAAAAGTCAAATCTTCGTAAGTCGTGGCCGTTATGGTGATGAACTGCACGCCCACTAGCAGTGGATGTAGGTTAACGGCGGTGGGCACAGAGTTCTTGGGGATGGTCGCCTCGATCTTATCCACCGCTTCCACATCGATATTATCGGCAACCACGACCTGCAGGCCGTCTGGTGTGGAGGCCGTCATACTCCTTGTAATCTTGTCAGTCATGAAAACACCTCGATTCGAATTTAATGGAAATCATGCTGGCCGATCCCGAACTTGAGCGCCCGAGCAGGAGATGATGACGCCATGAGGCGGCCCATGCGCTTGACTGGGAAAGACTTGATGATCTTCTCATAATCCTTATAGACAGTCCGGAGACCTTGCAGCTTGCTGTTCGTCTCTCGCACAATCTCTTCAGCTATGGGGCTCCACTGCCCCTCCTGGTAGCTGCCTGGCGGCGCATTCAGCACGCGGTCTGCATAGGTCTGATAAGCTAGATATACAGCGTAAGCCAGCTCACAGGGCGGAAAGTACTCAGTCGGTGCGCTGTACTGTGCCTCTAGGACAGTGAGGTATGTTCCCGCCCGTGTGATAGCACTGGTGATGGCTACGTCAGACAGCTCGCTCGTCTCCGGGATGTTAATAGCTGCCCGAATGTCAGCAATAATTACAGTCATGCTTTACCTCGGCCAATATCGAAAATACCAATTCCAGAGAAAGCGGAGTAGGTAGAACATGTTACCTACTCCGTGCTATTCTGCCTGACAAGGTTCCCGGTATCGTCCAGCTCGTAGCCTTCCGGGGCTATGTAGATCCCCGGAGCTACGGCAGGATCTATGAGGCGGTTCAGGCCTGCGCAGAAGTCCAGCCATCCCGCCGGAGTTATCAGCGTCGAGCTGACGTTGAGGTGCGTCTGCAGCAGATACCTGCCCACAGCATCCAGCTCCTCGGTTGTTGCCGGCCTGCCCGCCGTCTGGTTGTATACCCGGCCCCGAATGGTAGCGTTTCCTGAGAGGACATCGAACTCTATTACGGAATCGAAGTTCTCTCCGCCTGCCTCGTTCCCGGTGAGCGAGATCTCGGACGCGAAAGAGGCATCTCCTGAGATCTTAGTGGCCCGGTAATCGACCTTGTGGCCCGCTCCTGAGCCCTTCACGGCATACTGGGTCTTGTAGCCGCCTGTGCCGCTGGATACTATGAAACCGCTCGTCGCGGTTTCGGCCTCGTCTGTGACTCCCCATTTTCGGGAATAGTCGTACACGATCCCGGCCCCTTCGGCCATCGCCCGATCGGCGCTGCGCTCGTTGTCGTGGCGAATATCCATAGTCCCGCTGCCCTTCAGAGAGGAGTCTAGTGAGTTCCCCAGCCCCGAAGTGCCGACCATGTAGACTATGGCCAGGAGGCAGACGATGGCGAGAAAACAAGAAGCGTAAAAGTATTTCCGAATATCTTCGGCGGTAAAAAGTCTATCCAAGTGATCCGCCTCCTGGGTCGCGGCTACTCATCTGTTCCGGCATGTGCTCTCGTGCAGGCTTCCAGAACGGCCTGAAGCTCTTCTTGGCTGCTTGTCGTCTTCCTGAGAGCTTCCTGAAGGCACTTGTTCTCCTCGCGTGTGAGGGCCAGATCCTTTCGCGTTCCGGTCAATTCAGCCTCAAGCGATGACATCTGGGGTAAGATCGCCCAGAGCCTGGCTGCCAGCCAGAGGAAGGCCAGGAGCAGCGCGATAAGGATGCCAAGCGTGATGTAGTCCATTTAGTTCACCTTCTTATCAGATTTCGTGGCTTCTGCTAAGCTGGATTTCATGCACAGAATCGCTTTGAATGTTGGCGAGAAGTCTCCTATATCTGTCCAAATCTCCTGTGCCTTTTCCCGCAATTCCGGCACCTGGTATGCGCGTGCTACAAAATCAGCCACGTCGCTGATCAGCTCTTTGGCGGCACTCCATTTAGCGCTGCCTTTTTGAACTCCGATACCAGCAGCCACCAATGTCAGTAGCGTGCCACCGATTTCCACTAATTGAGTTGCATCAATATTCACGATAATCACCTATAAATGATGGAATTCAGAAGTTCTGAAAAAGTTCGTCCTTGATGCTTTCCAGATACGCACCCACATCTTCAATATCATTCGGCAGCGGAACATCGATCCTGGTAGCATCATAGACATACTCAATCTCCGGGCCGTTCTCGCCTTCCCGCGTTTCCTGCCGTTCATTCCAGCGGACCAACAGATCCAGCATATTGCCTCGTCGAACCGTTCCGATCGCGTACCATTCTTGCCGGATATTCGATCTATCTTCCATGGAGGGCCTCGTTTGCATGTGTTAATAT
>Ga0172381_10001490_pt1 | contig 27326 bp, 38 predicted proteins | sample Leawel6488metaG_FD_119754 | JGI IMG/M metagenome (GOLD analysis project Ga0172381, IMG submission 119754) | Leachate microbial communities from a municipal landfill in Southern Ontario, Canada - Leachate well 64-88 metaG | ecosystem: Engineered > Solid waste > Landfill > Unclassified | place... | reverse complement strand
GACCCGCAACAGGAGCGTAAGAAGCTGCTAAAAACACCAGGCAACATCGAACCCTATGACCTGGACCGTGCGGGGATATGAAAGCTTCCATGAACTCCAACTTTCACGTTACTGAGTATTGACAGAAAAGCGTACGAATTTCCCATTTATCCCTGCCGGGAAAAGGGTCCTGGTCTATTCCAAATACTTAAATAATAAATTCTAAAGTAAATATCAGGCAAGGGCATAAGGTGATAATCAACTAAACTACGGTAGTAGTAAGAAATGACTTGCTAATGAAGATTGCAAAAGTTGTTGATCAATTTGGCTGGGCATATTATTTCCTTGACAAAGAACAACAACGATATACCAAGCACGATCTAACTATCTTCAGACACAATGAAGTCGTGCTTGACGGTCTTGATGCAGTCTATATTCATGGTCCTGATATTTCATCAGAAGCTCTTGAATTATGCAACAGAGCTAAACGCAAAGGTGTAAAAGTTATCGGTGGTCATGCCGGTCCTATAGAGAATCTACAACCATACCCATATCTCGACCTTGCTGTCGGCATCTCTCCACAGACATTTAAGTACTGTGAAGGACATTATATGTGTCCTTCTATTTTCTTGCCAGAAGGAATAGATACTGAGTTCTTTGTTCCTTTGAAACGAGATCCGGTTTCAACTTGGGCGAGAGGTAAATGGCGACCTACAAATGAGAAATTACCAATCCCTTCACTATCTAGGCGTAATGGCAGATATGTGAATAATCTGATCGTTGGTTGGGCTGGAAGGCACGATGACGTCAAGAGACTACATCTACTTGACCGGCTCGACTTTAAGGTCGAGATACAATCTCAACACGGAAAACAATTTTTCATTGAGAGATCTCTTGACCACATGTTGCGGTTCTATAACGCAATCGATGTGTTGGTCATGACAAGCCTGAGTGAATGTATGCCACGCGTAGTATTGGAGGCGTGCGCTTGTGGAATCCCGGTAGTTTGCACTGATGTCGGCTCTATCCGAATGATTCTGGATTCTGATTGGATCGTGCCAGTAAATCCAGAGAAACTAGTTGTAGAAGAGATGAACAAGCGCCTGCACTCACTAGAAAACAAGGACTTGCGGCAGCGAGTAGGATTTGAAAACAGGCAACGGGTTGAGAAATCATTAAGCTGGAAGGTTTTATCTCCTTACTGGGATACCGCTTTTGTAGCAGCCGTTGAGAAAAACATTGGTAATATAAACACAATCAACCGTCATTTCGGAATGGCATAATGCAAGTTGTTAAACACAACACTGACTTATCTAAACAAATTACAGCATTCGTCATTAGTTCTGGGACAAATCCGAACCTTCAATTATGTTTAGATGCGTTGAAGACTCAGACCATCAAAGTACTAGTCGATGTCATTAGAGACTATAGTCCTATGTCTGTTGCCTTCCAACAGATGTTGGTAAGGTGTAAGACGCCTTACTATATAGAAGTAGATGAGGACATGGTATTGAATCCTGACGCCATCGAGAAGATGTATAATACTATCGTTAGCACAGACCCTAAATGCTCGATGGTCGCTTTTCGCTTATTGGACGTTCATATCGATTTCGTCATCTATGGTATCAAGATATACAAATTCGAGATCTTCAAGAATTATCCATACGACCTCAGCCATATGTCATGTGAGGTCGAGCAACTCGACAGGATGAAAGCGGATGGATATACCTATACACTGAATGAATATGTTGTCGGTAAACACTCGCCGCTATGGAATAACGAACTCATCTTCGAGCGATATCTGAACTTGATGGAGAAATTCAAAGAATTCGGTTATGTGTGGCTCGAAAGTCTCCCGAAGAAGCTTTTTGAAATTTTCAAGAGAGAACCAACTGAAGCCAACCTATTCGCACTTTTAGGTGCTTATACTAGCGTTGTAAGCGATAAGAGGCTACAACTCGGTGAGAAGAACTTCACTGCTAAGCGACCAGAATACCATCGAATGCAGAGCTTTTTAGAGCAGCCAACATCGGCCACTCTCTATATCACTAACAAATGCAATCTGAAGTGCAACTTCTGCTGGCGGCAACACAAAGATCTAGAAGACTTCCCAGATATGACCGCTGGTGTCATAGACGATTTGCTATTTAGATTCCCATCTATTCAATCACTATGTATCTGTGGTTTTGGTGAGCCGTTTATGTGTGAGAATTTGATATCGCTAATGCAATATATCAAAAAACCTGCAGAACAGTGGCATTCATATGGTAAAAATCTATATGCCGGGCTTATCACAAATGGAACGCTCGTAGCAGAGCGACTGCCGTGGCTACGAGATGCTGGGTGTTTACCAGATTATTTATCAGTAAGTCTGAATGCATCCAACGCCGCCGAATATGAGCGGATCACCGGCAATAATCTTTTCGAGAAGACATTAGCTGGCGTTCGGACTAGTGTTGCTATAGGTATTCCAACCTACCTATCCCGTGTCTGTGATAGAAACAATTTATCAGACATCGCAGAATTCCTAGTATTAGCTAAATCACTAGGCGTACAAGGGGTTCATCTACATAATATTCTCCCACATTTTGACGACAGCGAAAATACGAAGTTCTGGGATTTGGTGTTGACAAAAGACGATCAAGTCTTGATCGATGCCATCAAGGCTCTTCCAAATGCCGACATCGTATTACGGTATCCAATCCTCATAGCCAAAGATGAGGTTAGAAGAAATTGTTTGTTCCCATGGAAGACAATTGGCATAAACGGGAACAGATCAATAACGATCTGCAACAGCGTAGCACCACCAAGAAAAGAAAATGGCACGATAACTGACAGTATAATCTGGCAAAGCCAATACTGTCAAAGATTCAGAGAGATGAAAGCGGGCGAACAGTGTGAAGCCTGCAAGAAGTGTTTTCGCAACTGGCAGTACGACTGATGGCGAAGAAGTTTCCTCCACTAGTTATTGTAGATGACAAGCAGAAGTGGGCTCATGTTTCTATCCCAAAGTGTGCATGTAGCTCGATCCGCTGCGCTCTAGAAAAGCACTTCAAATTAGAGCCAGTTGAAAAATATAAAATGGTCCATAGTCGAACTTGGCCCCATGTCGAGTCAATGAAATGGATAGCAGAACTTGATGATGATTGGTATACATGGGCTATTATCCGTAATCCTTTCGACAGACTAGTATCAGTCTGGCAGGAGAAATGTTGTACACCGGGAATAAGGCCATGCCTTGGACCACAGTTGCAGCGGTTAGCTGGCCAGCCATTTGACGTGTTTTGCCGCACTGTCTGCAATCTCGTACAAAATCCACCAGAAGACGAAATCCTAGATACCCATATAACGCCAATATCGTATTTCTTACTTTATGAGGGAAAATGTGTAGCTAAAGTCATACGAGAAATGCATGAAGTAGGTGCTTTCTGGTCCGGCTTGCAGAAGCGATTTGGATTTCCTGATCTTGGACATCTCAATATCAGCATACACAAACCATCAGCTTGTTATTATGCACCAGAATTACGACGACTCGTTGAAGAAACTTACAATGACGATCTACGGCTCTGGTGGAATAAATAATGCAATATAAAATGGTTAAGCTAGGCGACGACCCATGGAGTGAAGATTTAAAACATGAAATCATTAGTTCACCGCATTATAAAACAGCCAAACAATGGATACGAAACATCAACATCCCGATAGAGGAAACAGAATATTTCAAATGGCTAGAATCACAACTAGAGATAAATGGTAGTGTTTGGAATGGGTTGTTGAGCACTAGAAAAGATATTATCAGACAGTACAATAATTTCAAGCATCTGTTCGAGATAGCGCCGAATTTTAGAGAAGAAGAGCCAACAACACAAGTCATAAATGGTGTGTCTTATTATTACGGCCCTATATGTGTGAAAATCAGATGTAATGGCGAAATAAGAGTGTGGGATGGCATGCACAGAATATCAATTTTGCTTGCTACACACCAACCAATTAAATTCACGATTTGCGAACGAGAAGACGGGTGGAAGAATCTACTAAATGATTTGAAGGTGTTATATCCAGGAATGATGTATCAGGCTATCCCGCATCCAGACATCATAGATTGGCCATGCTGCAGTTATGATCTAAAAGAGCAACAAATAGCAGATGTTGTGAAGGTTCGCAGCATTAGATCAGTTCTTGATCTTGGGAGTTGTCACGGCCATGTGCTATATAGCTTGAAGGATCTACTACAGTCAGCGGCAGGTGTTGAATATAATCCCATCAGATATCGTGTGTTAAAGATGTTGTTCGATAAACTAGGATTCGAAGCATATAACGCTAATATTTTCGATATTGCAAGCAAAACCACCAAACATTTCGATTGTGTTTTTGCATTAGCAGTGTTTCATCATTTTGCTAAAGAAAACCCAATCGAAAAGCTTGAAGCTTTATTAGACCAAATTAAAAAGATATCTGATATGCTTCTCTATGAGCTGCCAGAAGAGGGAGAAGAACAATATAAATGGATGTATCCTGGCATCGATATGCATGCGCTTATTCAATCAAGATATAGAGGTGGCACAATCATACCAATATTAAATAGGAAGATGGTGCTGTTGCAGAATTAACCATGTCTAAATCTTATAGTCTTTGTATTTTGAGCTTAAAGAACCCTAGTAGCCTTAATGAATCTCGTAGCTCGGTGCATATGATGACATGGGCGTTATGGGATGAATTTTCAAAATTGCCACATGTTGCATTAGAATTCCAGAGCATATATGAACCACTATCAAACACACATCCAGATTTTGTTTTGTTCCATGCTTGCTTCGGAGATCTTGAGTTTGGCCAACTAGCTGCGATGCGGAGACGAGCAAAATACAAAACTATATCATTCATGGAGCTGGGCCTAACAAAAACATATGTGGATTATTGCTTTGTTTATCTGCCACAAGCAACGATAACACACTGCGAAGAGATTCCGCTGCCGTGCTTATCCAAAATCTTGGATGAGCATAACAACATCAAATCTAAAAGCACTATTCTTCTTGATCATGTCTGGCCACCGTACTGTGGCACAAACAAAGAATGGAGCCTACAGCTTTACAACTGGTTAACACCATGCAAGCATCGATTCTCTATTTCTCAGTTACGTCGTTGCGGTTGCGCTACATCTGAAAATTTTCCCAGGTGGGTGATGCCGATAGCAGAAAAATCGTATACTGATTATCTTGATGCGACCTCTCATTTTGAAACATATATCTTGACTCATCCTGGTAGTTATGAACATAGTGTGATAGATATGGCCTATCGAGGGACACGAGTTTTAGTACCGGTAATGGACGACCGTCCGTTCATACCTAAATCGACAATAGAAAGGTTGAATTTATCAACTTTTTCAACGAAATTCGAATTGATGGCTTTATTAGAAAGGCCGGTCAGAGTTGCAGACAAACGACAGTCGTTCTCAGATATGTCAAGAGTCGTATCGAGTATCGATACCTATTGCCAAAAAGAATTATTATGGACATAACATCTGACATTACCAAGTTTAGTGATATGGCAGATGACGATCATTATGGATCTGAATATCTTGGATATTCAGCTCAACAGAATCATTTGGCATATCAAATATTCGCCGACTTCATCGAAAAAGTTAAACCAAGCAGAATACTAGAAATTGGTACTGGTGGCGGTGGGTTCACCTATTTCTTGTCCACCGTAATTAGAAATCTTGGTCTAGATTGCCAGCTCGTGTCATATGATATCTGTGAGCACCCATTTTACACTGAACTCAGAGTCAAAGGCGTCGATATTAAGGTACAGAATATTTTCGATACTGATGATTGCAAACAGCACATCAAAGATTTCGTCGCGCAGAGTGGCGTGACGCTTGTTTTATGCGATGGAGGTAATAAGAAAAGTGAATTCACGATATTGTCTGCCATTATAAAAACGGGAGATTATATTATGGCACATGATTATTGCGAGAACGCTGACAAATTCTACTGCGACATGTTCCAGAAGAAATGGAATTGGCACGAAATCTGCGACAAGGATATAGAGCAGGCATGTTGTGATAACCACCTGATTCCGTATAATAAGGCTGCTTTTGATAATGTAGCATGGGTCTGCAGAACTCGCATTTAAACAGGCTGGTTTCTTCGATTTTCTTGTACGGCCACAACTGTATTAATAAAGTGAGATATCGAAAAACCAAGGTATAGAAAATGATCGACCTAGATTCAGTCAGCATCGAGAATTTCATTAGCTGGGGTCCGTATAACACGACGCTTAAGCTGGCTGGCATGGAGCAGTGCTTTATAGTCGGCAACGTGTTAGATAGAGCCGATACATATGGCAAATCAAACGGCTCCGGTAAGAGTTCTATGATGCAGGCTATACTATGGTGTCTATCTGGGAAAACCGTCTACAACCAGAATCCTGGTGACAGAATTCTCAATTGGTTTTCTTCTGGCAATGCGAAAGTAGGTTTAAGGTTCAAGAATGGCGATGAGCTAACTCGCATTAGGACTCGCCAAGGCGATACCGAGCTCCTGTTTAGACGCGGCACGCAAGAAATAATCAACTGCACACTTTCGACTACCGGCAACCAACAGAGGTTGTTAGATAAAGAGTTGAAATTCGATTATGGCCTATTCTGCGGATCTGTCTTCTTCTCGCAATATCGCCAGCCGTGGCTAGCTATGCAAGACCAAGCCAGGCGGCAGTCGTTCGAACGCATTATGGGTATCGATCGTCTATCGATATACGCCGAAGTCGCGAAAGATAAATACGATAGAGCGCTAATCGAACAAGAGAAGCGCAAGACGAAAATAGCCAACTTGGAGTCGACTATAGCTACCCTCGTTGAGCAGTTCAATACTGCTCAAAGCTCATCGTCGACTTTTGAAGCCAGTAGAAAAGAACGTCGTGAATCTAAATTAAAGCTGGCAAAAGAATATGAAGAAAAAGCGGCACAATGCGTTTTGATCGATACTGATGCATTAGCTAGAAAATGGGTTATAGTTGATAAGATCAACGCCAAAATAACCGAGATTCAATCGCAGATCACCACAGCAGAATCAGGTATATCTAATGCCGAGAACGTGAAGCTAAAAACTATGATGCGATTGAAAGAAGAAGCCCAAACAGCGAAGGATGCGGTCTCAGAATCATCCGACACTGAAGAGGAATCAATACAAAATGCGTGCGATGCTGCCACTAAGAGTAAGCAAGATGAAATAGACGTTATCAATAAGAAGATACTAGCTATACGTACTGAGATTTCAAACCAAAATGGCATCGTTACTTCGCAAGACACCATTATCAAAAAGTGGATTGCAAAGTCTGGTAAAATCTGTGTCGAATGCGAACGCGAACTTCCAGCCGATTACGCAAATAGCAAGATCGATGGTCCTAAAGCTGTAAAAAATACTGCAGAACGTGAAGTGCTTAAGCTGCAGAGTGATATCGGCAGCCAAGAAGCTAAAATTGCTAAGATAAACAAACAAATCGAAAAACTAGAATCAGAAGCGGAAACTGCTATATCAGCGGCTTCTACAAAATCTAACGCGATGGTAGCCGCCATTGACAAGCAACTTGAGGCGTCGACGAAAGCTGCTAACGAAACGGCAGCATCGGTTAAATCTGAGCTAGAGGCTAAAAAGGCCCAATTAGAAAAACTGATAACAACTACCAGAGGCAAACTGGCGACCACAAAGCCGGATATTACGGTCAATGAAGCAAATGCAAAGAACTCACAACGGAACACGTTATTAGATTCGATGCGTCAAGCGGTAAAAGATGCTACAGATATTGCAGATGAAAAGAACACTCACACTAGATCGATTATAGAACTCGGCCAAAAAATCAAGGAAAATGAAGATCAAGTCAAAGCGGAGCAGAAAGACTTAACGACCTATAATATCATATTAACGCACCTGTTATATATTCAGAAGGCGTATAGTGATCGTAGGAAGATCAAGAGCTACTTGATTAGCAGACACCAGCCATACTTCAACTCAAGGTTACACCATTATTTAGACCTGTTCGGACTGGATATCAAGGTGTCCTTGACTGATTCACTTGGCGTCGAGAGCAATCTTTGGGGTTACGATTTCCAGAGCGGCGGAGAGCGTGGTCGCACCGATCTAGCCTTCATGTTCGCAGTGTTCGACCTACACCAGGGCATCCATGGCCCGCAGTCTAATATCCTAGTATTGGACGAACCCGAGAAAGCTCTCGACGAGTCTGGCCGTCAGATGTTGATAAGCGTGATCAAAGATGATTTAGCAACTAGGTTTGAATCCATCTTTATAATCTCACATAGTGATTGTTTCCACGACGTCTTCCCACACCAAATCACTGTTGAAAGAACCGATAGGTTCTCCCACGTCACTGATATCCGATAATAGGAGCGTTGGAATAATGGACAGCTCAGAGGGCCAATCGGCGTTGGTCGCCGAGCCACCTAGTTCTATAACACAAGCTTTTCGCGAACGATATTTTCCAGGTATAGTCGACGGGGATTGGAACGACTGGCGGTGGCAGTTAAGTAATAGATATACGACGAAGGAGCAACTAGAGGCCGTCATTGATCTTAGTAGCAAAGAGAGCACGGCTATGGTGAAGCTCTATAGCTACGGCAGGCAGGCAGTCAATATAACGCCGTATTATCTCAGCCTGATATCGCCGACCGACCCCGACCAACCACTTCGACGGACGGTTATTCCAACCTTCGACGAATTCTACACATCGCCAGGCGAAGCTGAAGATCCGCTAGCAGAAGACAGAGATAGCCCCATCCCAAAACTCGTCCATAGGTATCGCGACAGGGCACTCGTTTTGGTGTCTGGACGTTGTTCAAGTTATTGTCGATACTGCACTCGTTCGAGGTTAATCGGCATCCAGAACGCAAAGACGACGACACCGACACAGTTGAAAGCTGCCTTCGATTATATAAGGCAACACGACGAGATCAGAGATGTAATCTTGTCTGGCGGCGATCCACTGCTGCTCTTAGACGGCAAACTCGATTCGATATTGAGCGAGCTACACACTATAAAGCACGTCGAAATCGTCAGAATTGGTACGAAGGTGCCGGTCGTCCTACCGCAGAGAATTACACGTAAGTTGTGCAACGTTCTCAAGAAGCACCATCCACTTTTCGTGAGCATACATTTCTCACATCCAGACGAATGCACTCCCGAATGTGCGAAAGCTTGTACAATGCTGGCTGATGTAGGCATACCACTTGGTTCACAGACAGTACTCCTATCAGGTATCAACGATAATGTTGAAACTATGAAATCGTTAATGCATCTCTTGTTGAAGATACGGGTAAGACCATATTATCTATACCAATGCGATCCGGTCACTGGAACTGCACACTTCAGAACTCCAATCTCGAAAGGTGTAGAAATTATTGAGGGTCTAAGAGGATATACTTCTGGCTATGCTATACCAACGTTCGTGGTAGATGGCCCCGGTGGTGCTGGGAAGATACCGATACAACCGGATTATGTGGTCAAACATGACGAGACGGGGACCACTCTTCGAAACTTCTGTGGCAAGACTTGCCACTATCCGGGATAAAATATAAAATTATGGATCGCTTTGCAGACAAACTACGCACCGCTCTGAACAATGATGTTGCCGAAAGGCTTCTCGTCCGCTATTTCGCCAGCAAAGGATTCGACAAAACTAAACTTGATCAATTACTCTATCCACCTCTGATTCAAGATATGCAGTTTGCTGTGTCAGAGATGTCAGACAAGATAGAAGTTGTCCCGTACGTCAGAAATATCGATCCACTTGGAGACACTGCTAAACTTGGCTGGAATTTGTTTGTTCTCGGCAACCAACGATGTTATCTCGGTGAGACATTCCACATGGGGTTGAAGCGTCTTACGTTACAGCTTCAGCACGGGCAGATTCTGGCAGAAGACCAGTCAGCAACGCGGCAGACAACACCACGACGCATAATCAAATTCGTGACGCGAGTCTTCGAACAGCACGAGGAAGGTTACGTCAATCTTACTCCTCGAATCATCCCGCTGCCTTATCAGCACCCGAGAGCTTCGGGTCTTGGAATGGCTCAGCAGTTCTGGAGCAAGCCCGGTGGGCCGAAGTGGTGATTAATCGGTCCCAACGGCCACACCGTGTGCGATCAATTGCAGCCCAATGGTTTGTTGGTACTGCTTGATATCCTTCGATGTGCATCCAAGGAATTTCGCCATACGGTTGTTGTGTGGAATTCCTTGATTAACCCTTGGTGTATCTGGGAATTGCCGAACGAAATCTTGGTAGATTGGGCCGGTACCAGATAACAATTGAAAGACTGCTTGACAGCGACCATCTGGCAAGCAGTCTTGTACGTGAGCAATGATCTCACGCACTTCGACGGCATTCGTGCTATCTTCTAGCATGTGTTGATCCTCTAATTGTGATATGACGTCGATTGAGTCACCATCATCGTCTCGGTGGCCAACGACATTATTCACAATTTGAACTTCTGAGTTTACAGATGCGGCAAATTCGGTGTATGGTGCCTGCCCCTGCATGTCGCGGATGACAATATAGTTAGGGCTGATGGCGACCTCTCCACCGAGAGACAAAAGACGTTCCTTGATCTCCCAGAATCTTGGATAGAAGTCAGATGGAGATAGCAGCATCGGATCGCATGAGATAGCGTAGCAGGCGTCATCGATTGGGAATGACGGATTGCGTTCTGGGACTCCATAGTAAACGTGAAAGGCTTTAAGATCAGCCAATAGTAGATTGATTGTATCAGCAGCAGTCTTGTCGGTTGGACCGAATAATCCTACCGTGCGTTTCTGATGCTTTGTTATCGGATTTTCAAGCAAAATCTGCCTGAAATAGTTCCAAATGAAAGACCCGAAGAACTTCTTCAGTTGTTCTGGGTCGTTGAGGATTCGTTCTGGGTCTTCGACTTTTGGGGCTCCGTGAATCGCAAGGATTGGGCTCTTGATTGTCGGTGGGCGTTTACTTTCACGTTCCATCCGATCTACCATGAACAGATACTCGTCCTGCGACAATGAAGCACCTACTTCAAACGTGCTGTCTCCTGGGTCAGATATCAGACATGCATGGCAAGATGGACAGAAGTCGAAACGACGATTGAAAGGAGTGAGTCGGTTGCTCTGGCTGACGAAAGAGGTATTATGGCACAAAGAGCATTCGAAATTGTAATCAGTGTGATAGAGAAGATGAACAAGGCCACGCCAGACTGCTATGCGAAATTCTTCTTCAGCCGCATTGATGTTGTCGTGATAATCGGCTGCTATTGTTGATCCCAGCTGGTAAATGAATTCTTGTCTATGCCCGGCGAGAACTTCATGCTCTCCGACTGTAATCATTAGCTCTTCTATTCTAGCCTGCTGTTCCTCGGTTAGCCCTCGCATTGTAACGTTGGCGAGTGAACCGCGTAAGAAGACCTCCGGAACTTGTCTTACTTTGGACATACAAACATTCCTTCGCGTGTATTAGAAAAACAGAAAGGGAATTCTCGACGATGGCGAAATATTGCGACACACAGGTACTCGAACGAAACTGGTTCGAGTGGCTCGTCTCTAGTGATACACCGAGCATTGAACAACTGCGAGTTAAAGGTGTGCTTTGGACTCTCATAATAGGTATGCTGCCGGATAGTGAAATACAGGACCCTTGCTGCGCAACACGCCTGCACCATATCATCCCTGGGAATGTAAGTTTCTGCACCATTGGTAATAAAATCACTTGGGTTTTGCCAAGTAGTCTTACCACAACACAGCTTGCAGAACAAGGATATTATCACGAACAGTCGACGACAACAAGCTGGCAAGCCATGCTGCAAGATATCGCAAAGATGTGTCAGGGCATTGCTAGTAAATTTAACCAGCAATCTGCAGAGGAGACGAACAATCTTGCCAGTGATGCGCTCGTTCAAGTCATCAGCAAAATTGCTCGTGGCAAGCTCAAGTACACTCCGGGCAGGGCCCCTGTTTTTAATCTCTTGACTACAACAATCCATCGTTGTATATATAGTATATTAAGTAAGGACACCAGGCAGAAAAAGAACTTCTCCGCTTTTGCCGATAACCTCGTGATCGAAGATACCGGCGCTGTGCGAGCCTATAGTAGAGCAGGTCTGCGCTCTCGTGTCAAGATCGATCATTAAAGTCTTTTCGCTTATTGGCGGAAAATATTAGTTTATGATTTTAAATTTAAGAGTCCGACCAATAAGCAACAACACCAGACGCGAGATTATTCTGCCGCGAGCTGCTAGACCAGCAGTTCGCCCACAACCTTCCGTCACGAAAGCTCTGCGGGCTGTTATGAGGCCGCATGCTGTAATTCCTCCACTTGCTTCACAGCTACCCCGTCGACCACCAGTAATACCTAGGAGGGGTGTTGCAGCAAAACAACAGCCGGGTAGAGTCAATAAGCCGACAGTCAAAGTCGTCACACGTGATCCGCCAGAAGCTAGCACCAGAAAGCTGCGTGAACTACGTAATTCATGCGTCGGGCGAGTGCTAGCAATAATCGCCAATGGCCCTAGCGTGCTTGAAGTTGACACGACACGCTTGCTTGTCAATCCACGTGTCGATATTATGTCAATCAACAAACCAGATGCACGCATCTGGCCGACGAAGTATTGGTTGTTCTGTGATATCTCACAATTAAAACGGCATAATGATCTATGGTCGAGATATAACGGCTACATTTTCAATTCTACAATGATTCAGGATATCAGACCAGGGACAATATTCATTAAAAATATTCCTGGTTTCGGATTCAGCACAGACTTGGCAAGCGGATTCCATATTGGCAGATCAAGCGTCTATGCAGCAATGCAAGTAGCATTATGGTTAGGCTACGATAAGATATATATCTTCGGTATTGATATGGGAGCTGTGGTTGTTGATGGTAAGGAAATGTTGCATTTCTATGGCCAAAACCTAGACTGCACAGCAGACAGCCGTAAGAAGAGATTCATCGAAGAAGCAAGATATTACGAAGACGCGAGCCGCACACTACCACCAGAAACCAGACATAAGTTCTACTTTTGCAGTTCCTATAATCGATTCGATTTTACCACAAGATTCAACAAATTAGATCATCACCAGGCTATAGATATAATCTGCAATGATGTGTAGATAACTTATGATAACCCAAGACCTCACTTGCCCGTACTGCAGCTCAGAGTTTTCCGCAGCCGTATGGATTGATGGTAGATGTGAGAAATGCGGTGGTAATTATTATTGGTCGATGGAGTCAAACGGTGATCTCACCGATAGTTGGCACGTCATCTCTTGGGATAGAGATAAATCGATATATGTTGCAACGACGTTATCAAATTGGAAGCGAGCTAGGGCATTCATAGAGTTCTTCAAAAGTCTACAAATCCCAATAGCTTTCGATTGGACGATATGGGGCGAGGAAATTACCACAAGCAAGATACCAAGAGATGTCGACCCGGATTCTTTGCGTCAAAAAGCCTTGCGTGAATATGAGGGTATATCTACTGCATCTTATGTGTTGGTGATAGTCCCTACTGGACGTGGTACAAATTTCGAATATGGCATCGCCTACCAGCGTCTTAATGACGTCAATCCACCAACCATCACAATTCTAGACGAAACAGAACCAATAGAGCCTGTGAGTTTTCACTACTTGCCGGGCGTCAATAGAGTGAAATTCGCCAGACATGCCATTGACGACATCTTAACCCATTTCGACATCGACATCAAAGATATAAATGTCGATTTAATAGCCTACGGCTTAGGGAGATGACCATGCTAGATCAGAACAAAATGCCATCGAAGCCGGTAGTACCGGAAGGTACCAAGCAGCAGAAGACATTTACTGGTCCGCATGGTGGCGGAACAGCTTACAACCAATTATCGGTTGGTACTGAATTCGCTGTCCATAATCCAATCCCTGGACACACTCAAAAACAGAACGTCGAAATCAAGAAGCCTAAGTAATACATCTAAGCAAAATATTGAATCTGTGATGATGCTGCCATATAGTTTCTAGTTATCGTTGTGTCATTATTTGTTCGAATACACGCCATGTATTTGAACATTCGGCAATTAACAAGGGAACGGACACAACATGCTATATTATATAAGCCAAAAACTTGAACTCGACATAATGCAGGCGAGTGAGTTGAACGAAGCGATGGAACTCGCTCACGTCTATAAGATGGGTGCAATAGTCGTCCACCCGGATCTTGTCGCTGACGCCTCAATGCAGAGAGTCAAAAGACAGGCGGCGTATAAGATTCTAACCACAGTAGATTGGCCTAAGGGCGACAAGTCTGGAGTTAGTAAATTCCATACGATGTCTATCCACGCTTTGTCGTGTGATGGCTTTGAAATCGCACTCGGAACTAAATCGCCAGGCGAGACAAAAGCAGAGACATTGGCGATTACTGCGTTCATAAGGCAGCACTTACCGCGAGTACAAGAAATAAGATTTGTTCTCGGTTGCTTATCTAGAGAACAATCCGACATCGACAATCTCTGCATGGCGATAAAAGAAATACCGGCCCCTAATTTGCTACGGACCGACATCAATCTCCGATGTGCTCAAGCCAAGGCCAATATATCTGCCCATAATGCGTCTCTAGCAGCGATACAAGCATGCATTAATAGGCCGATAAAGCTATGCGGTAACATCAATTCGGCCAAGATTATAGCCTCATGTAAGGCACACCGGTATGGAGTTAGTCTCAAACAAGCTCAAACCATCATCAAGGAGCTTAGAGACAATCCATCCAAGATCGAAAAGATATTTAAGTAACTACGATTGATGTTTGAGGTCATCACAATGACCAATAGTGCCGTCAAAATTGGGATGTTGGTGTGCATCTACAATCAGCAGCATATCTGGCATAATGAAATAGGTATCATTCGCGAAATCGGCAATGGGTTCTGTAGGGTCGAGCTACTAGGAAAGCTGGTGTGGATGCCGACACATTGGTTAGTGGAGGTTGAAGAAGAGCAACCAAATGTCAAGGGGATAGAAAATGATTGAATTCGACATCATTGATGAACTTGGCGACAACGCTGAATTACTGATCAAATCTGACCGATGGCTCGCAGCGTTAGAAGCGAAATTGGGGCAGAGCTTGACAATTCTTTTACATGACCTTGAACAAGTCCAGACAGCAATCAGAATCAAACAGAGGCTGCAACAGAATAATCGAGTAGCAGTCAAACGACCTATTAATCGTGGTGGGATCTCTGACGAGGTAATCGAAATTCTACCTCTACCAAGAGCAGTAAGAGTCGCCAACCAAACCAAACACAGCGATCAAATCAACGTCTGGGCCGCAGACGGCTATGACGTCCAAGCTGTGTTAGTCTAATCCATTACGCGACCTCTGCGTATGTATTCTATAGGTAGGCCACGTATCAAGCGAGTGTAAAATGAGTGCATTTAAGAATGGCGATGTAGTTGTGATCACTCAGATGCGCGGTCATGGTATCCGTATGCCAGCGGTTGGTATTGTGGTTACACAAACATCTGAGGAATGGTATACGGTGCATGTTAAATGGGTCGAGCATATCAACGACCAGTGTGAGCACTGCAATAAGACAACTTGCCGCAAGGAAGAGCGAGAACGTGACGTCAGCGTACGTAAAGATTGGATGAAACCAGTCGATCCAACAGATTAACAAAAGAGGGAAATATGTCAGCTAGCTATCCAAACCACAGAACAACACCAGTGCATCCATTCACGCCGGGCCAAAATGGAGAAATGGTAGTCGTCACGACTGACGGCGGTGCCGGATCGTCTGGAAAGGGCTCTCTCAATTCTTGGTTGGCTGACAAATACGATTTCCATCTAGCAACCAACAACTGGATGACGAATTCTGGTCACTACACAGAGCTTGATGACGGCACGCGAATACTAGTCCAGCATATTCCATCAGCATTCATCAATAAGAACACGCGACTCTACATCAACGCCGGCGCTGCAATTGACCTGAAGACGCTATTCGGCGAAGTCGCGAACCTCGAATCACTCGGCTTCCCGATTCGTGAAAGATTGACCATCCACCCGTTGGCCAACGTAATCACTGAAGAGAACAAACAATATGAACGCGAAACCATCAAAACTGGTAGCACGTTCAAGGGATGTGGTGCGGCCATTGCAGCGAAAGCTATGCGTCTGCCACAGCAAAAGCTGGCAAGAGACTATGAGGAACTCCGTGAGTTCTGCACTATCGCAGATTTGACAATGGAACTGAATCGCGGCATAGCAAAGCAGGGGATGCGTGTTCTTGTCGAAGGTTCGCAGGGTGTCGATCTTGATCTCAACTTCGCTGAATACCCATACTGCACCTCGCGGCAAACGCACCCGACGCAGTTAGTTGCTGATGCCGGTCTTCCTGGTAGAGCAATCACAAATGTCATCATAAATTTACGCACCAACCCGATACGCATTAGCAACGAATCGGCGGCTACCGGTGAGCAATGCTATACCGGCAATTATTGGGAAGCGAGAGAAATTGGGTGGGAAGCTGTAGCGAAACAGGCCGGATATGACAACTTCGATGAATTCGTCGAAGAATACAGATATGCAATGATGACGTCCGTCACCAAGAAGGTTAGACGTATCTTCGAATTCCCGACAGAAAGAGCAAGATATGTGAATGCTCTGGCTGGTGGTCTGCTCAGAGACGGGCGTGTCTTATATAGCCTCAACTTCATCAACTTCGTTGATAGAACCGTCAAGGGTAAGACGACATATAAAGAGGTCTTCACACCCAAGGTCATCAACTGGTTGCGTCTACATTTGCAACCAGTCATCGAAAATAACGGAACATACGAAAGCGGTGTGAACGAAAGCTGCGATGACTTGTCTGATATGTCGCAATTCTTCGGATTGCATTGGGTCAGAACCGGTCCGAAGCACAGCCAAATAGTCGAGTTATGAATGTAAAGCTGGCAGTTTATACTGACGAAGTGTTCGACGACCCCGATAAAGCTTGCGAGCTATTAGCGTCGAAGAAGATCACCAGCGTTTGCTTGCGGCGCGGCTGGTGTCGTGATATCTACAATATGCCTGATAATGCCATCAGCATACTTGATGGCATATTGCGTAAGCACAGCCTTGCACCAATTCTTCTGCATACCGAAATTGGTTGTGTCAACCCAAGCCAACTAGCGGCGGAAGAGCCGAAACTCGTCAGGGCTATGCAGATATGCAAATACTTGAAATGTAAAGCTATTAGGATCGGTATCGGTACGATGTCAGCGAAGGATGATAATGAGCTGATTCAGAAATGGTTATCTACGGCTTCTGGGCTAAGCATATCATATGACGTGCAACTGCTGTTTGAACCAGAAACGAATTCATCTTACAATCAGGCAGCAGCGATAGCAATTCTTCTTAACAAATTCAGACGATTGAATTTATTATTCGACCCGGCGTTGCTCGTTATGAGAGCAAAAACTAATCCATTCGTGAAATTTTGGTCCCTTTTGAAATCAAGAATCACATTCGTCGATGTGCACGATTTCAAAACTGGTGATGCAGCCAAGCCAGCGGGTTTTGGCGATGCTCAATTAGATGTCATAGTAGCAGACGCTCTAGCATCAAATTTCTCTGGATGGTTCTGTCTAGAACCAGGTCTTGGTAGGCGGTACGGAGACGCGACAACAAAAGACAAGACGTTCTTACGTGCTTTCGACGCCTTTGAAGCGTTACTTCAAAGAATACAGTTACCAAAAATACTTTGAAGCCGGGAGAACCGCATGTCATACAATATCGAGGCCATCAGAACAGAAATTAGGAAAAAACTAGCAGAGCCGTCGACAAAACCACAACCGCCATGGGTAAAAGTCGAATGGGATGGCCGTGCATGGATTCCAATTCAATGCCCCACTTATCCGTCAGGTCAATGTAGTTGTTCGACTGACTCTACGGTATGTGGCTCATGCATGAGCCACGAGCATTATGTCGAAGGCCGTGGATATTTCATCCAATGTACTTCGATTGATAAAGGACTAGATAATTTACCATCACCAGTTCTTCATGCACCCAAGCCAGTAGGCAAATAATGGCTATCAACATTTCAGAAGCACTCGTACAAATGCGTAGAGCAGGCTCAAAATGCATCAGAACGATGCAAATGCCTGGACAAGACATCAATACCGGAGCCTATAAGATTGAGATTTTAGAGGGCGGGCAATGGACGCCGGTGCTGGAGGGATTGCCGAGGACTACAGCAGAGAGCTTGATTAGTCAGGCGACTTCAAGAGTAATTATGGAGTAATGAGCGACATCATCGATACAAGACTCGTCTGGTTACGTGAAAAGCTAGCCAGAAATTCGAATATTCCGAACTGTATAGCTGAACTAATAGGCGTCTATGATCCGATTTCCAGGGTCATCACGATATCTCTCGTCATAACTATCGACGGCACTGAATATAGAGTTATCAGATGTCATAAGCCTGTAGTTTTAAGACAGACCGATGACGAGATTACGGAGCTGCGCAAATTACACCGCAACATGATTGCCTATATGATCAAGACCTACGGAGATGTCGAATGGTCTGTGATCGTAGAGAAGTTCTTGAAGTGGTCGACAAATCCTGCGCATAAAACTGTTATGCAGCGGTGGATTACCACTTCTGAGCGTTCTTAGCGAAGACTGCTTGTTTCTTAGTAGCCTTCGAAGCTTTGCTACCGGGCTTCAACGCCTTTGATGCCATCGCTGGGACACTCAAGCCTGCCTTTTTGGCTTTGGCTGTGAATTTTCCTCTGTTAGCTGGTTTTATGGTGTCAGTTTTCTTCTCTGACACCACTGGTACTTGGTTGATGGTTATTTTCGGCTGTGCAGCAGCTCCAATAAAGCCAGATCCGAGTAAGACTGAAGGATGATTCATGATTAAACCTTATGACCGGGTTTCAAAACAGGTTTGCCGTATTGTCGCCTAAATTCCTCGAAATTTGTCGGATACGGTTTTGATGGCATTCTGTTGAATTGGACTTTGAGCCCCATTCGCTTTGCCTTGTTGCGTATTTTTTGGACCCAATATCCGGGATCTTTATCTTTGTTTGCTAGTTTGCTGGCATCACGCATACACTTGTTGATGAACATCGCTATTTCATACTTCTGCGTGAGCTGCGTAGATGGTATCGGTGGTTTTTTATTCGCGGTTTTCGATTTCCGATCAACGTTGATCGTATCAAGTTGTTGCGATAATACCGAGATTGCGATGGTGGCGATTCGTGCATTGTTGTTGGCTCGAATCATCTGAGCACCACGCATTACACGCTTTTTCGGATCGAGCATATCAAGACCGGCTGAAACCTTATCCCAAATGTCTTCAGCGTAGGCGTAATCGCGTCGACGCCTTTTAGGCTTGGGTGCTCTGTCACCGAACAGAATATCAAACAGCCGCTCGACCTTCTTTTCATCTTGGCCGGTACGTTGTGCGTAGTAAGCAGCTAACCGCTCCTCCGTATCCTCCATATCTCTGTTGATCAGAGGCTTGACTTTTGCCTTGATTTTAGCTATCAAGACAGCACGCTCTCGCGGTGTTGACTTCCCACCATGTTTCTTGTCGACGGCAGTCGCCGCAGCTTGCCACCACTTCTCGGCTGCCGGAGAATCGTCGAGAAGAGATACTTCTAGATCTCTTGCGGTGTTGATATAATTTTTTAAACCGAGTTGCTCAACTACTTTATCCCTAGCGGCTATATAAGTCTGAATCTTGGAAACGCTCGTGGCGATTAAATCCGACAACAACCCCTCTATGATGAGGTATTGGCGATCAAGTTCTAACGTCTCATCGAGACGATTAATATTTTCCAGTTTCATCAATCACCTACCACTATAATAGGGAGTTCGTTTATACGCAGAAGTAATGGGTTGTTGCGCAACCTGTCCTGTGGTAAAATTTGGCAGCGACGTATTTCATAACTATGGCATCAAGATTACTCAAAGCCCCGTTCTTCGTTATCGCCTACAATACAAAAAAGCTGTTCGCGGTCGACAACGACAAAGGGAGTAGCACACTTCCAATTTTTACCGAAGCTGAAGCCGCAGAATTATATAGGAGATATTTTGCAAAGAAGTTCAAATTGAAATTACAAGTATTCGTTGTCGACAAGACGGAGAATGCCCTTAGCTTGATTGAGTGTGCAAGCTTAGCTTGCCATTCCTTACAGCATGCTGTTATTAACCCGTTCTTGCCGTCACCGAACATAGTACAACCACAATCAAAACCGATACAAAAGATTATTGCGTCTCTTCGGAGTCAATGTCGAAAGGGGCGTAATCATCAGAGTCCTCATAAGTAATAGGAATTCTAGGCACAGGATGTGATTGGTCAAGAGGTTCGTCATCGAGCGGCACCTCTTCCTCCTCCACGCTGTTTGGGCTTGAATCCATGTCAGGTACTCCTTATCCGCCGTATCCGCCCAACATTGCGGTGGTCGATAAAGTCGGCGGATTCAGGCGAACGTGCCTTGTCATTGACCTATGTACTACGGAATCGTTAACACCAGCAGAGATTGCACAAATCGAAGACCAAATCGGACTTGCGCTTGCAAAAATTAACGCAATATATCGTTCAGATATAGTAAATTTAAGCAGGTTCACCAAGCCCCTGAGGGTAGCTCTACAATTGGAATAGATTATAGTATTTTAACACAGTTGCACGGAAAGGACGACATGCAAGTACGATTAATGACGCCTGAAGGAGGAGTTTCCAATGGGCTTTATGAGATTGTTGGACCAGCAGATAGGAAGAATTGCATTTATGTATCTGACAGTACTGGTAAGCAATTGCGAGTCCACAAGGAGCGAATACTACCATCTGACGCAGCGGGAAAATTGGTTGCCGTCAACCACGGCGGGAAGCTCAAAACCGCGTGCCCAGCTTGTTCCAGGATATTGATGGTCGAAAAGAACATCGCAGAATGTCCGGTACATGGTAAACTACAAATAACGAGTCATGAACATCTAAACCCGGACGATGACACGTCCGCAACACAGCAGGAAAAACACATGTCCAAAACAGATGCTATCACAATGGTCGATTTCGCGGTTGTCGCAACATACGGTGTCGAACTCTGGACCAAGCAACAGCTAAAGTTCAGCGACCCACGGACGGACGTGCAATCACACGTTCTACTCGCCGACAGTCCCGCCCGCAAACTGTGCTTCAACACTTACAATGGAGCACTCGGCAAGAAGAAATCGAACACCGAAGACACCTTCCTCACCCAACTGCAAGCTTTCAAGGATGGCGTTGCAGTTGTACCATCCGGCACATCGGTCTATCCATTGAAGGGTACGCTGGATGACGCTCGCAAGCGTCTGGAAAAGACCGGCTACACGAAGAAGTAAACAACACTACGTTGTTTATGCTATACCCAGTAACAAAGGATTGTTCTCTATGTTGGTATTATCTCGCAAGAAGAACGAGAGCATCGTTATCAATGACGACATCACTATCGTAGTCGTTGAAATCCGTGGAGACAAGGTGCGTCTTGGAGTCGAAGCCCCAAAGGAAGTGCCGGTGCATCGCCAAGAAGTTTTTGAAGCGATCCATCGCAATGACAAAGCGGCGAGTGCTGTAGCAATATAAATGGATGAGAACGTCATCAAACGTCGCATTACCGCACGTGAAAAAGCACGCACCATCATTCCGCTAATCATCGAAGAAGCTGCAACTATCGAGCCTGATATATGTGATGCTTTTTGGGGTGAGATACGAAAGTCTTTACCCCAACAACCCACACAGGCTGCGGCCTCAGACCAACCGATGACTGATGAGCAGGCTCGTGTGTTTGGATTTACCGAAATGCCCTATGGCGAATTTAAAGGGCAGCCAGTGAATAGCGTACCATTCAACCGACTCGAATGGTACGCTGACTCTAAGTTCCAGAAGTTGCTCGTTCGGTATCTAAATAGTCCGAATATCAAGCGTAAAAGGGATACCTGCGAAGGTATCATACCATGGGAATGATAATGCCGAGTCCGCCCGTGCGGTCGCCTAATATGACCGATGAAGAGTGGCAGACGTTTGTGGATGAATATCGCATCGTCGTTTTAGTGCCGCTTGAAATGCATCTTCGCGAACGTGCCAAACTAGCAAATATCGGTCTTATATTATTGATACCGATAGCTATTATCGTCGCGATGGTTTGGCTTAGACTATAATGCTCTTCGCCAGTTCTCCCATACAAACTCATAATCATAAGTCAGATAATGAGTTTGTCGCAGGCGTTCTCTGATGGCTTCTCGTCTTGCTTCAGCATTTGCAGCAAATTGATGAAATTGTATCTGCAAATCAGCAATATGATTAATCGCACCAGTATCGAGCATATGATCTAGTAAGTCATATTCTGCTCCCTCGATGTTCAATTTCATGAGTCGTATTTGTGGTAGCGACTGTTCTCTGATAACATCGTCTATAGAGATAATTCGTATTTCCTCTTGGTGTCCGCCTTGCGTCAAAGTACTCGAAGCATCGCCATTCACCGTAATAATGCAGCTTGTGGTAGCAGGACCGATACCTGCATGATAAATATATGCACCGACACCAGCTAATTCCCTAGCGGTGATTGCGTAGTGTTCTGCAACTGGCTCGAATGCAATAATCCTACAGCGATAACGATCATATATCTTACGACTCCATATGCCGTGATAAGCACCGCAGTCGAAAACCACATCGCTTATACCTATGCGATAGTCAAGTCTTAATGTCGCATCTCCATTATCAGCAACCCAACGATCAAAATCTGCCATATTAGTCCTTTAAATGCAAATCGGTAATATGCATCCTGCAGTTGCGACCATCTACCATCCTAGGCCAGTTGCCTTCAACAAATTCGACATTTTGTATACCAGTACGATCTTCTACTAGTGGGCTTAATACTCTTCCCGTATTTAATGTAGCAGCCCACCAGCTAAAAGAAGAGTTCGCACGTAGTATAACATCAGCATTCATCAGTGATACGAAATCGTCGAGAAATGGCACACCTATATCTATAAGATCTTGAGCTTGTTGGTGGTTGCCTTCTTGCACCCAACTGATATTATCTGGATTTAAACCGAATTTTCGACAAGCAGTTACGTATGAATTCTCGCTAACCAAGCAATAAATATTGCTGAGGCCGATATAATCGCCTCTTCGAATATGTGCTGCAATCGAGAGTCGAGTTGTAAATCTTTGTTTCCACTCGTCTCGTAGTCGAAACCAAGCTCGCAATCGCGACACAGACATAAGATCAATTGCTGTTTGTGACTGGAAGTATCCACTTAAGATAACATTTACTCTTCCATTCGGGATTTCATCAAACCCAGCATGCGGTAAATCGTAATCAAGCGGTGGGTTCGATATATCAAAGACTCGTTGACCAATCCACCCCGGTGTCAGTAGCGTAGCGTGATGCACTTCAGCATAAGCTCGCGCGAATGCATATTGAAAAAGTTGATTACCGAAACCACCAACAAATGACACGCCAACAACATTGCGACCCATATTTATCGTCTACCGGCAAGCACTTGTTCAATATTTTGTCTTAACGGAAAATTGCTCTCGCAGCCCAATATGTCCGACATACCGGCAGCTTGATGAAATAACATGGGATATATACCATACGCCTTAATGTGATTGAAATATCTGGCATACACTACATCGATCGGAATACCGACACCAATGTTCGATGTTACATGCGCAATTAAACCTTCTAAGCACTTCAGATTAACAGCATATGCGTGCGTAGTCAGAGCATCATTCAAGAGTAGCATATTAGATGCTACTAACTGTGGCGGCTCTGTGACTGCCACTGGATCTAGATTATATCCAAGATATAACATATCCCAGTCTGCTCGAATTTGTCTTTTACCAAGTCGCCAGCTAAATTGCCAATCAGAATAGAACTCGGCATCATCTTCTAGAATAAGAACATTTCGAGCGCAAGCATCTCTAGCCTTCTGCAACATTGCTAAATGTGACTCATAACATCCAACCCAGCCCGGATGTTTGGCGATACCTGGAAAACGTATCGCTTTCGTTATACCAGCCAAGTGTAATTGTTTTTGGATCGTCTGCCATCTATCTGGACGCTTATCCAAATTTAAGATGTAGATATGATCGAAGAAGTTTTGCATACTCTCAACCTCTCCCAGATACCATGATTGATTCGCTTTCCGCCAAGCCAAATTTTCCATTAATAGTTACCGCCTATACCGTTACAAGCCATCTCGGTGACTACTATAAACGCTGTGTGACCAGACTGATACGTAGCTGTATTAAATTCGATCTGCCACATCTAGTCTTACCACTAGAGCAACAAGGTGGATGGGATGCCGGATGTGCCACTAAGATAGTTGTGATTCAACAGCTGCTCAGACAATTGAATAGACCATTACTTTGGTTAGACGCAGATGCCGAAATACTCTCTTATCCGAGCCTATTTGAAACTATCGACTGCGAAATGGCTTTGGCGTCTGTCAGCGGGCATTGGCTAACAGGAACACTTTATTTCAAACCGGTTGCTTTACCATTTATCGAGACTTGGAAACAAAGGACCGGCGAAGATGTCGATGAAGTAGCATTAGTGAAATTATATACTTCCTCGCCAAAGAGCTATCGACCACGGATGATTATGTTGCCAGACGCTTATAACGTAGCAATTCATACCACGTCGGATCTTAGTAATGTCGTAATCGGGCATCATATGCGGCCAGACGTAGCACCAAGTCGAGGAGTTCAGGCCAACCCCATACCTGACTAATTGCTAATCTGCTTCCAATAGGAGATTGGCATAGGAATATCTGCAATAACTACTTTCCGCATCAATAAATTACTAGCGGTGTTGTAATAATACCAATGTCGATATGTTGCCGGGTCTGGCTCGAATGGAGTCATTTCTACTACGCTTCCACCAGCCATTTCAATACCAAAACGGTTTGGGTTGCCTGCTACAGTTATATTCCCTCGGCGAGCCATAATATCTTCGAGAAATGCATTTACGCTACCGAGCGGCTGTATCATTATGACTCCTCACTATCACTTTATCTTTTGTTAAAATATATCATATGGAAGATACAATCTTGAACGATCCAAAGTTCATCGCATCACTGATTTCCGAATCCATCGATGTGTCTCCCGAGCGATTGCTTCAGGAATTCATATCATATCATGAAAGTATCTACTATGAATCATTCCACGCATTTTGTGATAGGAATGGTATATCGGTAGATCGCCATGAGTTCACAAATCTACTTGCAACCGACCAATCACACCTTTTTCACGAATACTCAGACAAGACTGGTCAATATTGGGTACCGGCTATCACAGAAGGATACGTATCAAATGTCCTACCGGGCGATTGGGACGATTTTGGTGACGACCAGATCGAGGGGATAACAAAACCAGCTTTTGGCGACAGCGCTCAACAGCAACCAATGGCTTTCGAGCCGCTATGTAACGACCAGATTGACGCACAAGCTGAAGATGAAGAAGAGATAGAGCCGGAAGAGCCAGATCCACCAGACTTTGACACTAGGCTTCGACACAGACCAAGCCGCGACGTAAAAGAACTAGAAGGAGGCGTCGGGCTTTACGAACATGATGCTGGCAATTACGGTCCATTGATATCCAGATTATACGGATTGGTCGACTCCTGGCAAAATGGTGCGATGGATCAGCCATCCTTCGAACGTGAGCTACACAAGATATCGTCCGATCCGACGCTCAAGAATAGCAGCATCGATCCATGGGCAATGGTGCAGAAAATATTAGCAATAAAAAGTGCTTCGTGACTACTTCTTATTCACATCTTTAATGTCTTGTCTATGACGTTCTTCGGTCCGCTCAAGCCTGCCCTCTAATGCACGTAGTTGCTCAATAATCATATTCTGTTTAGCTGTTAGAGTAGCATCTAAATCCGCACCTTTCGTCGCGTGTTCTAACCGCCAAGCGCGGAAGTCTTTTAATGCATCTTGAACTTTGCTGATATAATCGTTTACGTTTTTGTCTACTGCAGCTATCTTAGAATCAGTCGTTTGCTGCATCAACGTCATTTCTCTCTGCAACGTTGAATCCAGCTTCATTAAATGGCTGCTTGTTTCAGCCGCAAAGGCATCAGACTTGCCCTTTTCATATTGATTTTGAAACATGCGTTCGGCAATGACACTAGAGTCATTCTTTAAATCTGCGATACTTTGAGCTTGACCAGACATCAACAACCCAATAACAGCACCAGCCATACCAAGTAACGTAATTGCCAATGCCACAAAAGCGGAAATCGTTTGCCACTGTGGCTTACTCGCATTAGTCAGACGATCGGTTACTGTATTAAGCTGGTTAACAGATTCATCGCGCATTCTTGAGAGCGCATTACCGATCGTTTCTCTAAAATTACCGAGTTCCTTACTTATAGCATTGATGTTTTGCGATACTTCCCTGATATCATTGGTCAACGATTCGACGACACCCTCTAGTCGGCCTACGCGAGTATCCATGCGATGGTCTGATTCAGAGTTTGCCACTGATTTATCTGGGAATACGATATCCTTGAATGGACAGTCGTCGTGTTTGCTCGAAGGTGCCATGTATTGTCCCGTTAATATTCAATTTGGTCTAATTGATTTACCTACACTATAAAGTTTAACTGAGAATTCACACGGCAAGTGAGAAGAATCATTTCAGCATGTTGCTGATTTCTTCGAATACAAAAGGTTCAGGCGATTCAAACCGCTCAACAGAAATAGCGGCGACTACTTTCGCATTATGCAGCAATGCATCGCTAGAAGATATAGGACGTTCGATCTGTACATCGCAATACAAATTCCAGTGCCTGAACCCATCAGATGTGTCGTACAAGTTTGCAGGAACAATAATACCGGCAGCCTTAGCGTAGGACACCAAACTTTCTCGATGCTGAATCGATGGTTGTTCTTTCATTTTTCATCCGTCAGCAAACTCAACGTGGCGAGTAAAGATTCCGGGCCTTGCACATACCACTCGTTTTCAACAATCATAATCGCCAAGTCGTCAATATCTAGCGAAGTAGCGATCACGAACCCGGTTTTTGATTTCAGCGTCCAGTCAATCTTTTCCTTGAATGTTCCGAAGACGCCGGATAGTTCATTACATGTGCAGACTTCGACTTCACTACCAGGTGGAACACGACCAAGATTGCGCTTAAGTATCCAGAATTTTGTATCTGGTCTGATGAGGATTCTATCCGCTGGTTTGCGATGTAATTCGCATTTCCAGCACAACATAGATCCGTCAGGTAGTTTGCGTAATTTACTGCTGCAACGTGGGCAACGTACGCCCTCTAGTTTGTCGCAACTGGTCTCGCAATTTTTT
>Ga0172381_10001489_pt1 | contig 27370 bp, 29 predicted proteins | sample Leawel6488metaG_FD_119754 | JGI IMG/M metagenome (GOLD analysis project Ga0172381, IMG submission 119754) | Leachate microbial communities from a municipal landfill in Southern Ontario, Canada - Leachate well 64-88 metaG | ecosystem: Engineered > Solid waste > Landfill > Unclassified | place... | reverse complement strand
TATAGTTTATATAAGATTGGCGAAAGAATATATGAATTACGCATTCTATCATGAGAAACTTTCCATTAGCAATGCATTCAGCACGTTTTGCATACCGCCGCTACATTAGTGATGTACCGTTTAATTATTTCCACCACAGTTGATTCACACCCGTCGCACATTATCTCCGGAACATATGATTCATATACTCCGTCAGTAAGAATGAAATTTTCAGCCATTCCTGACATTATCAGGTCTTTTCGATACAATTCCTTTTCCGTCACCCGTTTAACAAAGACGAGCTTGCCATCTACGGATATCATGGGAAGGAAGAGCCATAGATTTCTGATGAATGGTGATCCCCCATCGTCGGAGAAGGTATCCATATAAATAATTTCAGTCTCTCCGGGAGAGAACATGTTTTCCGGTACATGCTTCTGTGTAAGGCACATGGCGAATCCGCATTCCCCGGGGGATATTATCCTGGGCGTCCATTTTCCCTTCTTTATGGGGACAGTTACGCCAAGCTCTGACATGGATTTTATGGGATCTTCTGAAAGACCGCATGACCGGCAAAGAGACAGTATGCTTTCTATAAGGTTCATTTTCCTGGTTCCTTCAGGGTAACCGTATAATCGGCTGACTCTGCGCATGTTTTCATTGTTTCAAACGCGTCCTTCATATTCATGAGAAGTTCTACATCGGTGAACCTAATCATTTTGCATATCCGTGATGCCTCATCTTTAATGAACTCGATCCTCTGAATGACATCTTCCCTGAAAATTCCGAACTTGAATCTTGACAGATCAGAAAGCAGTTCATCTATGTCGTCATATATTATGCACCGTGATCCTATAAGAAGGACGATGTCGATGCGTTCCTTGTCTTTCATAATGGGCATGTCTATGACGAATGTAGTGCCTTTTGGAAATTCGACGCCGGCTATATTAGCCATGGATAGCAATTCATATTTTTCCCCGAGAGGTAGAATGAGGTCGCATTTCTTTCTGTAAGAAGAATACATATCCAGATAATCCTTCCCGTTTTCTATGAAAGAATGAATGTCCATATTATTCCTCAGTATCCATGGCGAATGTGCGCTGCATTGTCATTGCATAGGCCTTCAGTTTCTGATGCACACATTCCGGCGCGATAAGATTCCACTTCTTTGACTAGCCTGGCATTTTCACTTGACAGGGATTCTATCTTGTCCCGGCTTCGGCGGATAGTCTCTTGCTGCTGCATGACGGTCTCCTGTATATGCCGGATCGTTTTGTCCTTTTCATTCACTTCATTGTACAGGGAATTTATCTTTTGGGACATGCTTGCGATGTCTTCCGGTCGATTGCATTCTGGCTTCTGCCGTAGGGAATCCATAAAAGCATCCCATCCGCCACGATCATACATAGTGTGCATCAAATCTCCTTTGAATCAATTTAAATTATCATTTTGGATTTTTTGAAAGCGCCGAGCTAAGAAAGGACAACGCATCGTCTATTCCAGTCCTGCATTCTTCACGATAGCCAATCGAATCAGGATCGCCTGCATCGAACGAGAAATCCACAGATTCACCGCCGATTGACATATCTTTAATTGACCGAAACATTCCAATTTCCGTATCAGGCGTAACGGTGAAGTCAACCATTGTTTCACGGTAAATAAAATGATATCGCATTCCATCATCAGCAGTGTTTTCTTTACTTTTGAACAAAAGACCTATGGACTGGGCATCCTGCCTCATGCGGACATCTTCCTGCACTCCGGGCTCCATTCTATTTACTGTTCTATGCATTTCTTCCATATATTCATTTCTCACGTAGTTTATATAGACTATTTTCACGATAGCAATTCGTTCTTAACTATTTCTGAAACATCTATACATTTATAGAACTGAGCCGGTCCGGACTTTGGTATATGGAATATCCACAGTGGCCCTATTTTCAGGTTGCTATTGCATTCCACTATTGCCTTATATGCGCTTAGCTGAACGCAATAATGATAAAAATTTAGGTCATCAAAATTCTCAAACGGGTGAAGCATCTTTTTAGTATATGGCTTTGGAACAGTATCTATGCATGCGTTTGAGTTATGCGTTGGTATGAACGCTCCTGTGCATAGATATGTATGCGTAGGGCTGTCAACTTCTATGCACTGCGTCGGATAGGTAAATGTCTGGTGCACCTCAGATATTATCCGTGCGTTATGCGGCGTAGGCATTTTTGATACGTCTATGCCGGAATTAGTCACCAAGAACGGCATTGTCCCATCAGTAATGAAATCAATGACATATTCACTTGACATGTCGAATGCATCTGATTCGCGCGGATTGATGGATACATCTGACATTCCTAGACTGCATAAAAGTGATCCGAATGATTCCATCATGGTGCGGTCAGAGAATGAAATAGAAAATCGCTGATTTCCAATGCATCTTCCACGGGAATCCATTAGTCCCCTGAGAAGATCAAGCCGCTGCTCATATGATGCCCGTTGATAACTCATTGGAATGCATCTGGTGGATGCTATGTCATTTGCAATTTCCGGAGAAGTGGCATAAATGCAGCCTATTCCAGTGCATTCATCGGCATCATATCCATATCCTCTTGATGAAATCTCATCCATCATTGACGAATCATGCCCTTCCCCGGTATACGATTCACCAAGCCAGCATCCGAGGACATATGGATCTATTGGAAGATCCGCCGTATTCGTCTTAATAGGGAGAGCATCGGCGATTTCCAGTTTATCCCCGCAGGAAATATTATGCATAATTTCCGCAGTCGTCATTACAGTGATCTCAGGACTTCCGTGATGCCGTATTTCCCATCGGTGATCCATATCCGCTATTATATATCCACCAGAAGAAAACACGATTTCACAGCACGGATTATAATGAACAGATGACTTTGCCTTTATCTTCGTCATGTCGCCGTTCTTATCGAATACGGTGTCGCCTACGCGCAGATCTTTCATGGATGTGAATCCGGACGGGGTTGGAATATCCGTGTCCAGGGGCAATCCCTTCCAGTCCATTATGACTAGTTCGCTCTTGAGCGTGTCGTAGCATAGAAAATCTATGGTCCCGCACAATGAATGCTTCACGTCATATACAGGAAGCTCAATTTTTATAGGCACATACCGTGGGCTAAGTTTTTCATACAGATTCAGGCACTCGGGTATTCTGGCGTCAAAATCAGCCTGTATGTCGTCATATTTGAACTTATCATGAAATATATGATGATACGCCTTGCGTTGCCATGCGTTTTCCATCACTAGATGTATCTGGGTGCCTAGAGTTTTAGAATAATCGTTTTTATCTTTCCACATCGCAAGCGTATCATTCACGGAAATTCCGAGTTTTTTAGCGGTGAACGGAGCAATCTTGGCTGCGTCGAACTTATGAGTAAATTCCTCGATAAGACTGGTTACGGATTTGAACTTGGTGCCTAGAGAATTGGTGTATCGATGCACACCCGGTCCTTCCTCGAACCAGATGTCACGGAACGAATCCCACAGTATCTTTGATATTTCAGCGGATATAGGAAATTCTGCCATTATATCTCCGTATCACATCAGTGGATTTGATTTGTTACTGGGATCGGAAACTTTTTCCGGATCTTCCCCGTCTTCATATACGGGAGATGGGGTTATCGATTTTTTCCCCATAAGGATCTCTCCGGACGAGCCCGGCATGTTACCATAGGCATTTGCCTTACCGTCGGATGATTTCACAATAAGTTCCGCAAAATTCACTACGGCATCCTGCTGATCCTTAGAAAGAGAATTAAATGCATTTTTCACGTTTGTTTCCATACATGACCTCTAGTTAACGTGAAATATATGAAATATATCCGCTTTTGGCAATACCAATCGGTCGGCATTATAAACTATTACCGTTAATAACAGTTGAGCGTTGTATGACAAAAAAAGAACAGTTTGAGCATGATGCGGAAAAAATAATGTCCGTCGCACAGTTGGAAGCCGTGATGATGATTCATTCCGCAATTTTTGAGGGCCCGGAAGATGCATTGCTCCGGGCGGCTGGAACTGCTGTGGTGAAAGACACCGTAGAAAAGGTGGTGGACGGAGTAAAGGATGCGGTTAATTCTGCGGTTAGTGACGCCGTTTCTGATACGGTTGATTCGGCCGATGATAAATCTGATTCCCCTGAATGTCAGGGAGACAATGTCCAGAAACCATGTGACGGCGATGCGGCTGAGCTTACCGAAGCTATGAAAGGAATGTCTGACGAAGACATCCGCGGGTTCCTTGAAAGCCTAGATCCGAATGACAGGGAAATCCTAATGGAGGGGGTTCTCGGAACGGTTCTTAAAGGAATGGGGAAAGCGGCGAAATTTGTCCGTCCGGCGATAAGCAAGGCCCTTCCTGAAATAGAGAAATTCGGCGGAAAGTTAAAAGGCGACCTGGCATCGGCGTTCAGTGCCCTGAAGAATAGTCCGGCGTTCTCAAAAGATGCCAGAAATGCAAACATCCTGGATAAATTTTCTAAAAACACTAATGAGTTGAATATTCTGCGCCAGCTTAATCCTACTGCTAGTACAGCAAAACGAATGTCCGAATTAGCCAAAGAAAATGAAGCGCTAAGCACCAGCATTAACAACACACTGGCTAAAGCTACAAGAAAGGGTAACACAAAGGCTATCGATGACCTAGTGGCGTCAAGCGCCAGAAAAAACGCAAGTTCGATATCACCGTTGCTAGCTAATAAAAATTTAGCGGCAAAGCAGGCGGCTAAGGATGCGCTGATGAAAGAAAAATCCGCCGCACTGAAAGACATTGATGGTCAGATAGCGGAAAAGAGCCAGCTGTTTGACATCAATAGCGGAACATCCGAAGGAGATGCCATTAAAAAAGAGCTCAATGCACTAAAAACTCAGAGAGTGGGCATAGAAAGCGAATGGAATAAGAACAATGCCGATGCTGTTTCCAAGCTAGATGAAGAAATAAAGGATGCCGGGCATTTCGCCGGTAATCAGCCGAATAACGTGGGAGTAGATGCGACGCGTGCTACGATGAACGGAAACGGCATAGGAACGTTCGGGCAGGCCTACCCAGTGAACGGGCAGCAATCCGGAGACATGAACGCTCTGCTTAATGCCAGCAGGGGAACCATGATGAACATAGGCGGGAATACCTATATACGCACCAAGGACGGTATAAAAAATATCGGATTGATCAATAACATAATAAGCAAAGTCCCGTTTATCGGAAGCATTAATAAAGCCCGTATTGCAACCAAGACCGCATATCCGATCTTGTCAAAGGCAGTCATACTCGGAGGAATAGGCGCCGGTGGATATTATGCACTTAAACCGAATGATGCTTCCGGAGAAGGATCAGGAATAATTGAGAACGTCGCTAAGGCGGCTGCCGTAATAGGCGCAGGATATGTTGGCTATAAAGGGGCCGAGGCGCTAGGCTGCGGTTCTGGAGGAAAGACCATAGGCGCCCTTGCCGGAAGTGCGGTGGTCGCATATCTGGTTTGGCTAAATAACGGAGATGAGAAGAAAGGTAACGATATGTATAATGCATTATCCAATCTTCCCCTTGATCAGCAAGCGGTTGCATCCAATGCGCTTGGAATTCCCAATGTGCAGAATTCTATGCTTTCCGCATTCAATATGAATCCATCAATGCTTTCTTCATTTGCAATATAAGGAGATGAACATGAACACGTTAAAAAAATATGACGAATCAATTTCAAAATGCAAGAGCAAGAAACTTGCAGAAAGAAGAAAGATAAAGGCATTTACCGAAGCAATAAAATCTATCGTCGGAGAGCCCCTTCTGGAAAATATAGTGAATGCACATTGCGCGCTATATGAATCAAGATTTGGCCGATTTGCAAAAGGCGTACATCATTATATCACCAATCAGGCGGAAAATCCTGAAAAGAGCAACGATTGGAGCATAAAGGATGTATATCAGGATAAGTATCACCAGAACATTCCCGGACAGCCGCAGCGTCCGACGAGTGGATATCCAGGTACCGGATGGCGGATTCAGCAGGGAAGCAATGATACGCATAATCCAAAAACATATGCGCCTATTGTCAGAAACTATACATATCAGCGGCAATCGGTTCCGCAAGAAATGCCGGACGACAATCAAGTGATTGATAATCCTCCTCCCCAGGAGCCGGTTACCCCGCCCGTTCAGCCATCCCCCACTCCGGAAACACCAAAACCCGCCGCATGTGTTACACCCCCATGCCCGACATCCGAAGAAACTAAGGTAGTCAAGAAACCAGAAAGCCCGGCGCAAGGATTATATGCCGTGAAGGTTCCGCCAAAGAAAAAGGTGATAAGCAATCCTGCAGTAACATATAAATGGCAAGATAAGGATTTTTCCGCGGTGACGACATCGTCATGCATGCCTAGCCATCCATATGTAATTCATGTCGCATCGTATGATGCCGACGATAAGGCTGGAGCAGAACGTCTTGCATATTGTCTTTCAAATGGTATAGATGTCAATTACAAGAAAGGCGGGAAACCAGTAAGCGGGGTATATCTGTATCAGCTTAACGGGCAGGGAAAGGGAAGTACCCGGTCAAAGGTCTGGCGTGTCAGGGTTGGCTTCTTTGCGTCTCCACAGGCGGCAAGCTATTATGCAACGAATTTTATCACCCCTCTAACAAAGGTTGGGCGGTTTAGTCAATCCCGGGCTGGCGGAAAGAATGAAGTCACTAAAGGATGGTGGATAGATAAATGTGAAAACGATAAATTCATAGAAGGCACATGGGAACTGGGAACTGTGGTAAGCAGCGATTGCTTGGATACAAGCGTATCTCAGACATCGGCATCTAATGAAACTAATGCCGCAGAAGGCGGAGCGGTGAAATCGCCGGCTCAGCCCATGGGAAATGCTGATGCTAAACAACAGTATGATATGTCTGGCTATGATGCCAGCGGATCGACTTCAAAACTAAGGGACGATATAAATACTTGGAACGGTGTCATTGATTCGTTCAGCGGATTAGATGGCGATTTCGATGACTGGTATTATGCCAATGGCGCCTTTACTGAGGAAGGCAGGAATCTATTAACTCTAGACCCAGATTCTTCTGACAATGGAGTTAAAAAATTTGCTCTCCGCATGTTCTATATATACAAAAATGTGATTGCCTTCGGCGCATATTGTGACAAACTTCCAGGAAGCATAAAGGGCGTAGTTATGGATGATCACTGGTATTCATCCGATTCCATCGAAAGCTCAAAGAAAGACATGGTTGATGTACTGGATGACATGATGGATGAGCTTAAGTCGATATACGGCAAAGACCATGATGTCGAGGAGAGGGACGACTTCTTTGATGAGGTAAACGATTTCAATGACGAGATAAAAAGCATATATGATGCCCTGGATAACGTCGCCGGTATGACTAACGGTGATTCCGCCGCGGCAAAATTCGCACAGGACAATAACGGATACAAGGCCGCCAGCAAAGGTAAGCCGAATGCTAAGAATCTCAGCGGATATCTGAAATGGATGGCTATAAACCAGTACCGCATTCAGGTAATAAAGACCAGTTCAGAGCCTGGTGCGCAAGAGTTCAGTTATTTCAATCCGCAGGATGATTTCAAAGAAGATAAGGATATCCGTCTCAGCGACACCGAAGAAGACTACATAGATACAAAACGGGCAGCAGCGCTGGTTCCTCAGAATAAAATAGATGAGGTATTAACGAAATTCAGGTCCGGAGAAATGAATCAGGATCAGGCGAACGACGAGCTCAACAGCATGTATTCTGTTTCTCTTGACAATATGAAAAAGTCAATGAATGTTCTGTTCAGATTCTCCGGAATAACGGATGATAATCCTAATGCGAACAAGATAAAGCAATATTTCATAGATACCCATAATAAGCTTGATGAACCTAATGCCAAGAAAAACTGGGATAAGCTTGTGTCTAACTATAAGGAAAAGCTTACCGAACGCATAGCTGACTTCGATAAAGTAAATAAAGACGGAATGACTCCGCAATTGCAAAACATACGGAAGAAATATTCCGACCTTCAGGTTAATGCCGATATGCTAATGAAGGATATAAATGCAAATGACGGGGATAGGCTAATAAAAGACTGTCAGGAAATATCTGTTATATTAGAAACCGCAGGAAAAGACGAGGAAACGGAAAAGGCATCACCGGCTCCAGTTGTTCCGGAAACTAATAAAGAGAAGATTCAGAAGACGGTTAAGCCAATTGTTCCAAATCCAAAAAAGAAATGATGCTGATGAAAAAAGAGACCCGGATATCCGAGTCTCTTTTTTCAGAATAGTTCATTCATTATTTCTTCCTGATTTTCTTCTATGTTATCGCCCCATCCTACCGCCTTGAACAGACGTCCAAGGATATTAGATACGGTGACTTTCCAGTGGCCTTCCCAATCCGGGGTAAACAATTTAAGAAGACGAGGAGGAACTGTATCTCCGGTATATCCTATGGATGATATGCCAAACGGATTTTCGCACACCTTTATGTATTTCATCTTATCGCCGGAGTGAATCGGTTCATATGGATATTTAGAAAGCTCTCGGTCATTCAATATAAGATAATTCCACACGCTTGCACTCTTACGTCTCCAGTCTATCTTTTTCAACATTTCCTGATCGAAATGTATCATTTCCTCATATTGAGGAGGTTCTTCCTTTACGCCGGACGGGCAGGATATTTCAGAGAATGCACCTTCTATTATTTTTTGACAGTATTCATCCTTTATTTCTATCACGCGTTTTCTAAGCGTGACCTTATCCATTGTATCAAGCATAAGCTCTACCGTTGTCATCATTCTACCCTTTGAGAACATCGTCGTCGAGCTGCGGACTATTTCCAGTCCGGTTATTGCAAAATGCGGCTTAATATGTAAATCAGGATCCTTCTTGTCTAGATATACGATGTCTTCGTTGCTTTCGGCAACGCAGATGTATTTCTTCTTGGCGGTCACGATTGTCTTGTATATGCATTTCTCTCTTTTGAGGAACAGTTCATTCGTTCTGAAATTAAACTGATTAGCATAGCCAAGCATGTATTCGGCAAGTTTATCTTCTAGTATGGACGCATCCAGCATACGGCAAAAATCAGTAAGCCGATATCGGTTTAGAATGACCCTATATTTTTTATTGCTTATCATTCCATCATGATACATTATCTGTAGTTTAGAGAATTTAATCGTGCTGTGTTTTATCTCCTGCAATTCCCTATTTTTAGGGTTCGAGTAAACATCATTGCAGTATGTCTTTGCCATGCTCGCAAAAAATGTCTTATACTGAATCTCATCTTCAGACCTAAATTGCTTCCTAGATAATAGCGAATGTCCATCAAATACAACGACTTCTACTGCTTTCCCCTGATTCTGCTTAAACTCGGCAAAAATGTCGGAGAACTTAGCATAAAATGAATCGGTGTCTCCATGCGACATTCTCTTCTGCAATACATCCCCTGTTATGTCATATCCCCATTCGGATGCCGCATCGACATCCTCAAAGTCTACTTTGCTTTCATCCCAGAATATTTCCCCTACATATTCTGGATTTATCTTAGGAGAGTATCCGAACGTGTTAATGAACCGTTCATCATGCGAAAGATCATGATTTATATATTCCGCAAGATGCTTGCATGTATATTTTATGAGTCCCTGGCCGAATCCTGTGATTGACGCGGCATTGTCAATGTCATAGAACGCGAAATATGGCGTTCCAAGAAGTCCGTAAAGCGAGTTTCCGAGAACTTTGTATACCTTCTGCATCATGTCATAGATGTTCATTAGGTAATCGTCGCCGGCCTTTTCCGCCTGTTTCTTCTTTATCTTAAGCTCTGCGCGTCCATTGAAAAGCTTCCGGGTCACCTGAGGAACAACGCCTTCTATGTCGTTACGATAGAATACCTGATATTGTCCGTTATGCGTCCATGGAGACCGGATAAGGTATTTCTTTTCCTCTGCGGTAAGCACATAGCCCAGCGGCTTTATCACCTTGGTTTCCGGACTTATGTTAAACGTCATCATGATGGATGGATACAAAGATCGGTAATCGTACGATACTTCCGTAGTATAAAATCCCGGGACGGAATATACAAATGCGCCAGGATATTCTTCCTTGACTGTTGGGCGGTACACAGGGAATACCTGATGTTGCTTGTGCAGATGGTTAAGCACAAATCCGACCATCATCTTTTTAGATTCGAACACTGAGCTTATAGGAACACGCGCTTCAGCCGATGACATAAGGGCCAGATCGAACATCTTCGTTTCTTCAAACAGAAGACGCAGAAGCTTTACATCCTTGAAGTTATAATATGCATACTGAGGAAAATAATTCTTCCATGAAAGATATCCATCAGGGAGCGGTTCCTTATGTTCCCCTACAGTTATCTCTCCTATGTAATCAAGCTTATATGACGACTGTTCCGAAAAAGTATATTTCTTATATAGAGCCAGGAAATCCATCACTTCCGTGCCGGCTATATGCAGCTCCTTCTTTTTATCGTCAAAATATACATTTTTATACCCATCGGGCATTCTTGACATCAAGTCAAGAGGCACTTTAAGTTTTTTTGCTCTCCTGACCATGTATTCGGTATCATAGGAAAAGTTCCATCCGGAAAGGATGGATACGTTGTTGACTCCTATGTCACGGAAAACCGAAGTGAGAAGTTCCGCTTCTGACTGACACTTTACATATGTGCAGTTCTCGGTTTTATATTTTGCCTCGACATCTGCATCGATGTCTCCAGTACCGTACTGGATATATCTATTTTCCTTAGTATAATGTATTGCGACTAGGTTTATCGGATATTCAGCCAGCCACGGAACAGGGAACCTTCCTACCGTTGCAACTTCGATATCTAGGAATCCTATATTTAAATCGCATACATTTGGATGATCTATTTCATATCCGTCATATAGCTGCTGTAAAAAACGGCAGCGCTGGTCTATGTCTATCTCATTGAAATGGTTTAACTGTCCCTCATACCTGCCTTTTATCTCACGCTCTTCCTCATTTGATAAATAGAATTCATACACATCATTCCCAAATATGTCTTTCATCCCGCATTCGACGGCGCCGAATTCTCCTTTACGGTTAGTGTATGAACGGTGTCTTACCGGTAGTATTTCCTTCTTACCGTCCACATACCACATGAACATCTGATCACTTTTCTTGTCGTGGTAGATGCATTCCCACATCGGTTTGGTCTTTGACTGTGTAGCTTCCATTATATCCTCTGAAATATGCATTTCTTGCATATCTAATTAATCGCGGAATCCGTTACAAAAAATCCACCAAAATCGATCATGCGACCGCCTTGGCTGATTCTCTAGGTTTGTAAACCCTGTAACGGAGCGACAACAGTATTTACCTCATATTCTTTTATGATTTCAATTATATGCTCATATCTGATGCCAATAACGCCAGTCTTATTCTTTTGCTCCGAGAAAATCACGCGCCGGATTTGCACTTTATCACATAGATTATCTAAACATAACCTAGGGTCAAATATGACAACATCTTGCCATGTTCTATATTCAATATCATCATTAGGGATAATTGGGTTAACTGGAATTATATGTGATGCAAATAGCGTAGGTTCGGTTTTTTTAATACGGGGGATTTTCATAGAATACACCAAGTGATGATTATCTGGATTAAATGGTACAACTGATCGCGGGTAAGGCTGATAGAATGCTTGTTCGCCTTTTCATCATCTATTGCATAATGGACCGCAGCATTCACCGAAAACATTATGAAGAACAAGAATGCCACATGATGGCATATAAACAGGGGAAGCATTACGATGAACGTCCATTCCACTGAATGAATGAGCAAGGCAGTTTTATAATCATTGGCGCATAGTTCTTGCGGGCAATGATTTTTCCACCAGTCCTTGCATTTAAGATTTGCCAGGCAGCCCTGCAAGTGGAAATCTGCTATAATATGCAAAATGATCATTATGAAAAGTATCATGGTTATCCTTATGAAAAAGCTATTTAGCTTAAATATATTCAGTTTTGCAACTATTCAGACATTTAAAAAAAAACAAATCATCTAATTCAGCAGGTCATTTTCTAGGAAGGGTCAAGATTTCATCATGGATCTGATGAACATATGAATTTCCGCCAAGATTGCAGTAAACATCATAAAGTGCAAGGAAATTCTGCTTTTGAAAATCAGATATGCCTTCGTTTTTCATGGCTAGGTCATATATTCGGGTAAGCGCGTCTCTTGCCGTGCATAAAGCATGTGCTTTTAATAATGCAATATCTGTACTATGGCTTGTATCGGTTTTCTGCATTTCTTTAACTATCTTGTTAAGTTCATCCAGAGCTTTCTTTGTGCACGCTTCTCCTTCCTGATGGTCCTTCTTTATGTCATCAAGAAGTGAATGCATAGTTTCCGATTCTTTCTTTTGCTCTTTTATGTCGGCGATAGCTTCGCTCACTGATGCGTATAATTTTTTCTTTGCCTCGATATCGCTAAACAATCTAACTATGGCCGTTCTAACCGGTTTAACTATCACCGCCAGTACGGTTAATATAGCAGTTACACTACCAGCAACCGTTCCTGCAAAACTCATAACTGATGATATATCGCCCATCGTCATCGAACATTCTCACATCTTATTGCCATATATTGTTTATAAGTTTTTGATAACAATTAAAACAGATTATTCATGAAAATGCAAAAAATAATAGCCAATTGGCAATCATCTCTGCTTAGGCTTCCTGAACGAATATTTATCGAATCCCTTCGATTCCGCTATCACCTTGTCGGATCCTACAGGCATCTCCGGATGCCCGTCATGCGCCAGCTGATTTCCTATGAACATCTGCAGTTCCTGCACTGCCGTATAAGGATCGATTACTGACGCAAACCCAAGCCGTTTAAGTTCCGGGTTCTTCTCGGCGACAACTGATCCATGAACATCATACCGCATTGCATAGATGGGGGCGTCCAGAGTGACGAACATGTCCTCGGTAATAGCCTTCATATTAGATACATCCGGCATAACGACTAGCCCGGAGAACAGGTACCTGTAGTATGCGTTGTGGCATTCCATGAATTTCGCATAGTCAACATTTATCCATTTGTCATCCATGGCATCCGGCGTCCTGTCAGGAATCTTCTTTATCATATAATAGATCTTACCGCAGAATCCGACGATAATACGATCATAATCATCTTCTCTACACAGCCCTCGATATATATTATCATATAGTGTGCACGTTGGTTCTTTCTTAAAGATGGACCCACCGGCATTAGAAATCAGGATGACATCTTCCGATTTCCTGATATATACTGGATCCTCTGAATAGAATGCCTTCAATGCACCATCATAGTAATCGTGAAATTTAGAAATCAGTCTCATATATCAAATCTCCTGTGCATGTCAGCATCCGACATGGTAAATGACCTAATCTCTGCAGCATCGCGTTTCGCATTCCGTTCCATCATTTTCGCCAGCTCAGTGACATCGGTCGTAGTTGGCTTAATGACCGCCGAATCTCGTTTAGCATTATGTTCCATCCTGTTAGCAAGAGATGTCAGATAATCATCATTATTAATGTCCATAGTGTATCACCTCAACGTACGGAGCCTATTTCTCCACTATTTGATAGTTTACATTTTCGCCGAACTCCCACATTGTATGGAGTAGATCTATATTATGTTCGGAACAGAATTTTTCCGCCGCTTCATGGTTATCGAATGCGATGAATTCAGATTCGCCTCCTTTTCCAATCCAGGCGTATTGATAGTATAGATTATTATCCTCTATAAATCTGCACGTTCTATACGAATCGGGTTCACGATATATACCTAAAATGGCGTGATAATCCGTAGTTGTACAGGGGAATTCTAATCCATTACTCATCTTCTCTATATAGAAGGCCATAGTATCCTCACTCGATACATTCACCTTTTTTGCAGAAGGTATTCATTCGATACTGCCTTGAACGAATGCATGCCATCTGTGCTTCTGAAAACGATGCCTTCGCGGATCTTTCCGTCAATTACGGACATTCCATCAGCCATCGTAAGAATTGTATGCGCGTCATCGGGAATATCTATCTCCCCGAATCCTAATGTAGGAACCCAGGGAATACCGTATTCAGCTAGAATTTTCTTTCCTTCTATGCTTCCATATCGCTTTCCATCCACGATCAGGTTAAATGCTGCGATATCCTGACCCTGAAGAGAATAAGTCCGTTTCTGCACACCCTTCCCGTATATTTCTCCCTGGATCGTCACATACGACTTAGCACCGTGCGACTTAGCTATCCTAGAAAGAACCGAGTTAATCTCATACCGTTTAGAGATATCAGTATACTTTCCTGATGCAGATGGATGAATGACCCGGTTTCTACTGCATATGTAATACCGGTCACGTTTAAACAGCGAACCTATTTTAAGGGTGAATGTGGAGCTGGTTCCATCGATTTTCTCCGTTGCTATCCACTTTCCATGGTAAATGGCCTTAAGCCTGCCTAGGTTTATGTTCTGGCAGCGTTCTTCGTCTGTCTTGATAACCCATGCAGGCCAGGAGAATTCAGGCTTAGCGAGCTTAGTTGCAACACGGACGGCATGCTGTATGATGGCACGGGTTGCCGAGAATTTCATGAAGAATCTAATAATCGGGACGCTCATAAGTTTCTTGTTTGCCTTTTTCTCAATGGTCTCCGAGTTTTCCTTTTCCGATGCGTCATCCGAATCATAATAGGTAACGCCAAGAAGTGCGGTGCAATCGGCATCGTCATCCGTCGGAATAGGCACATCGAAAGCCGTGACAGGCAGAGCAAGACCCTGGGAAATGACGCCGAATTTTCCAAGTTTCATCGTCTTGATTTTGTATTTCCGGGAAGCAAGGAATTCGCTCCATGGCTTTTCAGGAACCTTCGAGTCTATTTCGAAATACACGCACTGGTCTCCTTTCCTGAATTCACCCTTCTTAGCGACGAGTGTCCATGAATTAACCATTACCAGCTCAATATTATCCGCCCCATCGATGGGAAGGACATTGGCTATACGTTCCGTATACGCCAGCATTCGGTTCTGATTTTTATCAAGCATGACAGTTCTCCTGTGAGTTAAAATATGAAATCATGAATACGATGCCATCAGGCACCGCATGTTAATCAAGGTACCGTGTCCCGATATGTTCCCTTTGCAGCGACCAATTAGTATATGACATGCAAATCGTTCCTAGTATTAGGGTGCAATCGAAACAGGAATCTTTGTTTTTACGTCTGCCGCCATTTTCATGAAACGCGATCCGAGGCGTCCATTCTTTATGATCAGCATTTATGCTGATAGATTTTGTACCTTTATCAAACCATAAGCTGAAGGATCGTTTACCTAGTTTCTGGATATACATAATCATTTCTCCTTTTAATGAATTAGTGACCATACCGCGCATGTTAGAAACGTGCACATTTTTTTGAAGACTGGAAATCCCTTGTCATCAATATACAAATCCGATGTTATCTTCCGTCCATAAAGATGTCCGCATTCTCCCCATTTCTCGCCTACGTTGCCGTTAACGGCATTGAACTCAAGCCCGTAGCTATGGCAAAAAGAAATAGCATCAGCAAGATAATTGCCATCAGGATACCATTTCCCCCCGTAATTTTCCCGGCAAGTCCATAGGATTATACTATCGCCCATATTTTTGCGGTGCTTCAGCCACCATATCAAGAACCGGTTGGGGCACCCGTTATGCGCCATGGGAAAGGAGCATCCCGTAGCAATAGTTCCGTCAAAGTCAACAGCTATTGTAGCCATGTCATACCTCTATGATGAAATCATTCTGTGACAGATTATTTAGACTATATGGATGCTCTGTACCGTCAAACCCAGAATAATATCCATACGGATTGCATAAGATGACCGTATCCTTGTACCGAGACACATGAGCATCATGGGTATGACCGCATATCCAGTATTTCACCCCTGACCAGTCGTAGTTACCCGGATAGAAATAGAAATACTTGTTAGCGGCACTCCACTTGTATTCCGGATTTGTATTTATCGTGACTGGTGCGAAATGTGTCATCATTATGTCCGGATGCTGAGCCAGGACAGCCCTGAGCTTCCCCTGCTCCTTAACCGTTGCACTGCGGAGATTGCCATAGTTCATATTGGCACCGTCGAACCATTCATGTTTCCATCGGAACTCTACCAGAGGATCATCAAAATCAGGATTCCACCACCCAGTACATCCCCCGATCCGGAAAGATCCTAATGGTTCCACCGTGCCGTCAAGCATATGAAGGTTCGTGTGGGATGATGAAAAAGTGCGGACCGCATCTATCTTCCTTTCCGTGGTGCCGATCGTCTTAGCGTCCCAATGCACGCACAGGTCGTGGTTACCAAGACAGAAGAAACATTGCGGGTATGCGTCTGACGCAGCTGACAACGCGGACTGTATTTCATCGATGGAGTTTCCGAAATCTCCGGCCATCAGTATGGCGTCAGCCGGATACTTATCGGCGGAAATAATTTCCTCCGGTGTCTTAACTCCTTTCCAGTTATCTATGTGAATGTCAGACAGAACGCGAAGTTTCATAGAAATCCCTTGGTATAATGTTCATATTTATTGCATTTTATGAACGATATTGCAATCAGCGGCACATACAATATGGACATGCTTGGAGTCAAATCCATACTTTGCTTCGGCGAAAAGGCAAAACCGTCGAAGTACAGCAACAACGTCCATACCAGTTCTATGAATGAGGGCATCACATGCTAATCCAGATATGGTAAAATGCCTAGAGTCCCCATATTCCTGAATGTCGAACAGCAATTTACCGCTGATGGTACACAGCAACATACAAGACGAGTTATTATCTATACTCGTTCCAACAGGGTCAATATACTTCTTTTCAACGCAATTATTAAATAGATCCCTTAGCACATAATCAAAATCTTCATATGTAACTGTATCAACATCGACGGCGGTTACTCGATTCTTTTCAAGGTCATCATCAGAAAAAGATGCCGACAGCGCATAGGCTTCTGGATGTATGGACTTATACATCAATATCGCTTCATCTTTGGTAAATTCAATCATATCTCTCTCCTATAATAATAGTGATTAGCCATATAGAATGAATATAGCAATTATCCAGCCATATTGCAAGGTATTATTAAAAATCCGCGGAATTAATTCCGCGGATTAACTATTGTAAGCAGGCAAAAATCAGTCGTCGTCGGTTCCTTCCGGGAAATTCTCCATCGATGCAGATAGCCTATTCACCAGATCCTTACTTAGGGTCGCTTCGCGGGTCTTTACTTTTCCAAGATCGGACTTAGCCTTTATAGCGGCAGCGGTAGGCTTCAGTTTTCCATCGTTCTTCTTTCCGCTGGTGTTCTTGGATGTTCCTATATCTGCCATTGATTTTTCTATGTGCTTCTTTTCTGCGTTCCATCCGGATACGTCTTCTCTTGAATGATGCTTAGTGCGGAAAGCGGACATGGAAGATGCAGTGGCGTCCAATTCTCCCTGTATGATATGAAAGGCAAAGATGGCGGATATAGCCTTTTCCGCTATATCATCCTGGGAAATACCTAGCATTTCATATCCGCCATCCTGACGTGAATTCTGCCCGTGCCGTTTCTTATAATCAAGAAACGATACCAGATTCTTGGTTCCGGTTACAATGTCTTCTTCAGGAAGATCTATTCCGGTGACCTCAACGTCGAACCGAAGCTTTCCATCTTCAGATGGCTTCCCTGAAGGGATTATCTCCATTATCAATTTAGATGTAGATGATTCGGTCACATCTATAGCGGGATATCCACCATTTTCTTTATCCCCAGGAACATACTTGACCAGATACGAGAGCATTTTTGATTTAAGATTTTCATTTATCACGGTTTCCATGTATTCACTGAGCGACTGCATGAAAACCCCTGCCTCATCGCCAGACGATATGCGCTTATATGTATCTATATCTTTATAATGCTGCTCGGCAAGGTTTGACTGCCCGGATATCTTATCGTCAAGGATGCCGATAATTTCCTTTATGGGAAGCCGGATAGCATCCATAACTGGTATGATGTACTTAGTTCCGTTGTTATATTTGCTTGCGCATATCTTAATCTTAAGCTTCTTTTTTAGCTCATTTAGTGCGTCTATGTTATTTTCCGGAAGTTTTAGCGTTGAAACTATGGCTTTCCGTTTATCCTGGGATGAATCTCTAGGAGAGAACTTATCGGAATAATATTTTTCGGCAAGTGCCCATACCTCGTTCTCCATGGGGTCATCAGCAAGCTTCTCCAGATCGGATTTCATCTTTTTGGCGACGGTTCCTATGTCAGTGAACTTCTCGTTATATGACTTTTCGATAGTCTCCTCGCTTAGGGTTTCCGGATCAATTCCATACCGGGTGGTAAGATCAGTCAGGGAAGTGTCAGGATGACTTTTCTTATACTGTTCATGATATTTTCCGAATTCATTGTTGAAATCGGAATCGTTACGCGGGGTTTTTATGAGAGAATTAAAGTCCATGTCCGTTACCTTATTATTTCGTTAATAGTTTATAATGCCGGAGATCCGGCGTCCGGTGATTCATCGTTTCCATACTGATATTTTCCGGGTTTCGTTGGATCCAGCGTATTAATGTCATACAATTTTTCCCATTCCTTGCTGTCATTCGGATGTCCGCCGTCTGAATATAGTTTTTCCATTATGTTCCCCGGGAGGGTCTCATAACCGGCATTGACAAGATTCTGATTATTGACGGCCTTTATTGCCCGTATGGCTTCCTCGCTGAATCCATACTTTACCGCGTCACAGCAGCATAGCCAATATGTCTCCATCTCATTAGCCTTCTTATAGTTCCGCTTTGCGGTCATGTCATTTCCCGTTGACATCGTCCTTGACATTATTCCCCTGGCAGTGTCCTGATCGATGAATTTCAGCAGCATCTTTGAATTCGGCTGCAAATATTTTCCATGATTCACGAACCGGTGCACCGCATGGTTTGTCTCATGCAGAAGGATTACCGCATTATACAGCCCAAGTTTAAGCAAAATTGTCTTTTTAAGCGGATCCGATGAATCTTTCTGCCGGTGATATGTCATGGACTCTTCTGATTTAGGGGTGCTTATTATAGGCTTTCCCTGCATGGACGTCATTGTTCCTATTCCATGAGTTCCACCTACGCCCCGGCCAAGATTTTCATCGTTGAGCACCAGTTCAGCAACGGCGAACACATTGTCCCCGCTGGCGGAATCATTGATCCGCACAAGATTATCAAAAATAGCCTTGCCCACTTTTCCGCCGTTGTCAGGGGTAACTATGTCAATTTTATAGAAAAGGCTTCCTGGTATGCTTTTAGTTCCAGTAAATCTCTGCCACTCGTCCATAACGGTTCCATCAGGTATATGCAGAAATAGTTTATATATCAAAAAACGCGCCCCCGCGGAGGCTGAATGTTTTCCAGCACGCGGAAGTGTGGGGGGTATATTAAATATAATAAATCAATCATTAACCGTCAAGCGGTTATTGCAAATAATATCATCCGTTAGGAAGAGTTGTTAATATTTCATATATGGCTTGCCAATATGATTTTAATTAATTATATTATATCTATAATTCATCCGTAATTAAAAGGAACAAAAATGGTATATCTATTCGACAAAGTCGCCAAGGTTTATGCACATTGCACTATAGGGGCAAAGCCAAGCGTAGTCGCGAGCATTAAAGATGCCGCAACGTATAAATCCGAAAGAACAGCTCGCAATGATGCCACGACATTCGGGCGGACGCTTGCCAAATATAAATTTGACACGTTTTATCTCACCGATTCCGGAAAATATAAGGAGGGATCCACAGGTATAGAATATGATTCTCCCGAAGATAGCGTAGCTGCGGAACCGCAGGCTAGAATTAATGAACATTCATCGGATACGCAGGAAATGGAAACCATTGACTCTCAGGCCAATATCAACTGTAAGTGTTCCAGGGAAGAGTTAGAAAAATCATTGGATAATCTCGGACATATACTTACTGAGATGCATGCCGAAGAAAATATCCTTAAGGAAGAACTGGGAAAAGTAGACCGGAAAATATCGGATGTCATGCATTATATTGAGCTGAATGCTTTCAATGCATCCAAAGGATATCAATTATGCAAGAAGCTAAAGGATCTTAGGATTGAACGGAGAGGCATAAAGGACCGTATGGCATGGAACTTCATCATCAAACAGATGAATTATACGTCAGTGATCACAGGAAGCACAGTCAATTCCCTTAAAGGCCTTGATACCAGGAAATACACCCCTAGAGAAGATGACTATGAAAATGAATGAAAAAGGCCGGATCATCCGGCCTTTTTTGCATGGCTTTTAATATATAATTCCCTGGTTTCTTTAATGTATTTATCCGCGGAATCGTTAACCGTTTTTTTCCGTATTGCTATCTGTCTGCTCCAGTATCGCATCGACAATGAGCCGCATGAAGTCTACCCGCATCTTGTCCGTTATCTTGCGCACATTCTTGCGTGCTTCAGCGATCTTATAGATATATGGCTTCATCATATGGTGCATCGGAGAAACAATTACCAACCCGGCTCCTTCAGGAAGATTCTGCACTGCCCATTCTCCGATAAATTCAGGAACGGCATAATATAGATATTTTACATATCCGCTCTCGTGATGATGCCGTTTTTTGAAATCCGCCTTGAAATCGGATTTGGAAATCTTGATCTCAATCTCGGTCACATATCCGGAGTCAGAAAGGACAAGCATGTCAGCTTCATGTCCGACAAGATCTTTAGTCCGGTTAACCACGAGATGCTGCGTGAAGGAGAACGGACTGGAGTTTCTGGAAACCAGCGCGTTCTCCATGTCCACCGTAGTCACCGGAAACTTTAACGGGTTCATTTCGGTAGATGCACTATTCATTATAGGGAAAGCTTGTGGATATTGTCATTGATACTAATGATACTTGTATGGATGCTATCCAGTGCTTTGGTCAGTTTGGCATTTCTATCCATAAGTATATTCAATTCGCCATAGCCAAACTCAGCCTCGGCATTGCACAATTTCTTAATAATTGCCCGATTTGGGGTTCCATTTTTGTTCAATGTCGCATATTTATTAACAGCAAGCTTGCAAGCGTTCGCAATATCGGGAAATATTTCTAATGTTCCATCTGAATCGATTAAGCCAATTTCCGCATCGATACCGTATGCATTTATGCATACTGTGTAATAACTTACAGAAGGCTCTGCCGTGTTGCATCCATGCTCGTAAGCATCCTCCGAAAATACGGGATTCCTGTATATATTGTATACTTCTCCAAGCAGTTCCACCGATTTTTCCACAGGACGCATTGAATACATCCTATTGACTTCCTTTCCCCATGCCTTTCCGTTCTTCATCTTCTTGTTATACATGGCGACCTTCTTTATTACGAAGACATCTTGTGGATGCTATTCAGTTTTTCAGCCATTTCGTCTTTTTCTGTTGATATGACATTTAACGCTCCATGAGCAAACGCATTCTTGGCATTGCACAATTTATTAATTGCTGCCAGGTTAGGGGTTCCGTTTTTGTTTAATGTCGCAAACTTACCCACATATTCATCATTGATTAAATTGCAAACCTTACCAATGGGTGTAAATAGGACAAACGTTCCATCGAGGCGGATAAAACCGATTTCTACATCCACCCCGAATGCATCTATGCATACACTGTATGTACTAGTATCAGATGGCCCAAATTCGCTCGCCGTTTCAAAGTCTTCCGGAGCTCGGTATATGTTATATACTTTTCCGAGAAGTTCAGCTGATTTTTCCGCATGGCTCCTGGAATATAGTGCGTTTACTTCCTTTCCCCATGCCTTTCCACTTTTCATCCTTTTGTTGTACATAATGTCCTCATTTATTAAAAACATATCCTTAATATATATTACTGAACTGCAAATCTGGCATTCTATATTAAATATATTTGCTGAAATACAAATCCGTTATTGTTCACCATGCGGTCGTCGTTTTTGCGAACAAATCTTCTATCCGTTCCTTTCCTATGAAACCGAACCTATTATTAAGATTTGCCGTTGACATACGGGCAACGGTCATATTAGGAACATCCATATACATGGTGGCGCATGTTATATTGCCATCTGCGTCATGCACGTCGGTGTCGTCTCCCTGGAAAAGCATATTATACTCGGCGTCGCTAATGTTAAGCCCGGATTTAGGATTAATCTGAGAAATGCCAAGGCAGTCGAAAGACATCACGCGGAATTTCTCGGACAGCAATTTGACGTTATTCCTGAGCCATTCCATTCTCCCGTCCATCATATATTCCGCCCTGTTCATATACGCATGACCGCGGCGCAGGTCCTTGTATCCAAGGATGAGAACTTTCCGTCCTTCCAGCGATGGAATGTCCTTTTCAGACAATATCCCTGCTATGGTATGAATGACCACGTTTTCGCCAAGAGTATCTATGAAATCGAAAATCTCATGGTCCGAACTGTCGGTAAGGGAAATTCCTATGCCATGCACAAGCCCGGATCCAATGATTTCGGATATGAGCCCAGAGAACGGCCTTAGATGACGCTGATTTATGGTTATGTTAGATACTATTCCATTATCCTTAAGTTTTTCAAGGAACGGGATGATGGCCGGATGCGCAAGCGCGTTTCCTCCGCCTATGGCAAGCTCCGTACCGGGATGAAGACTATCCATGGTTCCGATTATCGCATCAAGATCGCCGTGACGCCCGGATAATGTGGAATCCTCGTGGCAATACGGGCATCCGCCGTCGCAATAGTCAGTTATTTTTATGTCCATGTTCTCCGGAAACTCATATGTGAAATGATCCTCTGCAGGATCCATGGTTTCCTTCACTTTTGTCCCGTCGTCATACAGATTCACTGTATGATTTCCATTTGTATAGTTAGCGATTAGTTTTTTCATAAATATAATATACAAAAAATACTTCCGGATAGGAAGGCTTTTTGAAATATAATATGCTTAACCGTTAAAGATCGTTTACTTCACATGCCTAGTTTCACGAAATATATTTTTAACCGCGCGTAACTCTTCTATTGCACGGTATTCGATCTCCCGGCAAAGTGATATTTCAGCATCGTGCAAATCTGCATAGGAAAATGGGCCATCACCATAAAGAGATGGCGCATCATATCCTATCGATTTAATGAGATTTTGCTGCAATACGTCGATGTCTGATTTTTTCATATCCATGAATATCCTTTGCTTAATTGGCTGCGATCATTCTATCATGTACGGATGTATTATCTTTCCATAGACGCTCGGGCGTATATACCGGCGGGAATCCACTACCACCGGAGTAGATGTCCCATGCGTGTACATCGTGATATAGCTGGATTGCATCACATGTTGTGAAAATAGGAAGAACCGAGTTCCGGAAAAATACGTGGATATCACATATGTTAGCACCGTTTGGTCAAGTCTTGCTGATTCTCCTCCGTGACCGGTAAGGATAAGCATCGCCCACGTTATATCGTCGATTACATTCACCACCTTGCTGTTTTTCCGAAGTATCAGTGCTGACTGGAACAGAACGGCCCGGTTGAAATATGTCTTCCCAAAGAGTCTTTTCTGTGAGTCGGATTCTTCCCTGGGAAGACCCCGGAAAGATATCCATGTGGAAATCTCCTCATAAACGTTAGCCCGGTATGGATGGATGCCTATCCCTATGTCAGAGGATGAAGACGAGAAATCGTCGTACAGCTTATCCAGGGATTTGTTTATCCTCATGCTGCCGTCTATGTATATGGATATCTCGGTATCTGCGAATTCAAACGGATGATACCTGACATAGTTTACCTTGCTTATGGGTGACCGGTATTTTGAAAGGGCGGGAAATTCGTCGCAGTTCCGTACTTCCCATGTACGGCTTTTTACACCTTTACCGTCAGTCACCAATATATATCGGACATCGGAAGGCGCGTTGGCGACTTCTCTTACCGGCTCATACCCGCCCATTATGCATGATATTACGGTATACCGGTAACGCTTCTTTGGAGGTGAAACCGGCGGATCAGCCGTTGGTGTGCTTTCTGAATCTTTCCGACGCCTCAGACGCGACAGTAAGCCATTTATCATCAGTCAAGAGCTCCTTTATTCTGCTTCCAATGTTCGAAAGCGTGCAATATACGACAGAATTTCCGGCATATGAATCATTCCTTGACTTTTCAGTTAGGACGCATCTGCCGTTTATGAGAGGATAAAACAACCGGACGATTTCTTGATTCATGTAATCGTCGAACGCATGTATGTTAAGGATTATTTTCGAATGGGAAATAAGATAATCCAGTGATTCGCCCGATACTCCAGTGGCCGTTACTATTTTTAACTTACGGTCATTTATCATTATGCCATGGAGTATCCGGTATCTCCTAAGCGTTTCCTCTCCGTAAAACAGGACGTCATAAAGCATGTCGTCAGGTTTTATTTCGGGAAGTGTCTTGAGGGAATTAACCCATTTAATGGGATGATACTTAACTCCGGATATGCCGTTCCTGGCTAAATAATTGATGTTCTCAAGATTATAATCCCATATTTCATCTGATTTTCTAAACCAAATCAGGGAGTCATGGTTAACCCATGGAGAACCGTCATACAGCTGTTCTAAATTATAGACGGCAAGCTTGCACCCCGGATGCTTAGACCGTATGTCATCTATGTTATTGGGATTCATCACGTTGTATCCTAAAACAACTACGGTATCGTCATAATTAGATGACGTGCATAAGCCTTCTATCATTGTCTTTACATGCTTGAACACAAATGGGTGATTATCTATTACATACATTATGGAATCTCCTTGAAAGAATATACAAAAATATCATTCGTACGGCAAGCGCAAATCTCATATAAACTATATTATATGTTTAACTGATATAGATATATGAGAATTCCAGAGAAAATGCGGCTGCTCAGAGAAATGCAAAAGAAGCAAGACTTACTTTCCATTAAGGGAGGTAAATCGTTCGAAGATCTTGAGATATGGAAAACACCTAAAAAAGTAACTGAATATGCAGGCAATCGCAAAAGAATTCATTTAATTCACTGGTATGCAAAAAACAGATCGAGTCTAGAACTTACGGATGTAGAGAAATTTCATTTTACGATGCTATATCTATCGGATTTCGATTGCAAGTTTGATGAAATATACTTTACTGTCGCAATAGATGATATGGATGCTGATCCGCTAAAAGAGTTTATCTCAGATAAAATTAATGAATTAACTAAATATGGAACTGCTAAATTGCATGTAAATTTCATAAAAAATAATGTCAGCACGGGAGAGCTTGATACCTGGTTAAAATTGTTTGATTTCATTTATGACGATGATGAAGAGGCATTGCTTTTTTATTCGCATTTTAAAGGAACAGGAAGGCATAATGATTCGAAAACTAATTTAAATGTAAAATACTGGGCATATCTACTGTATCAAGGATGCCTAATTGACGGATGGGAGACTAGTCAATCCGTATTAAATGATAAGGCATCATTCGGCGCATGTATAAATGAAAAAAACATAGACATAGAATATTATAAGGCGGAATTTCCATTTTGGAACGTCGTGCAGAATGTTCAAAACAGAAAAGTATATACCGGAACGTTTTACTGGATTAATTCGCTGCATGCAAAACATATGCTGTCGGATAGAAAAATATGTAAGCAGGACATACATGATATACGTAACCTAAATAAAAGAGTAAATACGGGTAATTATCTAGCCGCCCCATGGTTCGCCGAATATTCTATTCCTAGCATTCTTAATGAACAGCCCACCGCATATTTCAGAAACTCAAATAAATATGATTTTCACGAATATGAATTGTATAATACCCGACATTTACCTGAATATATAAATAAATTCAACAATTTATATAATATGTGCATGGATAGAAAAGCAGTAGCCTCTATTACGCATAGCAGATGCATTCTATCTTGCATATTTAATAATTATGAAAAGGTTCATGAAATAAGGCAACGATCTCCGGAAATCGACTATGTGATGATAACTGATGATCCGGACCTCAAATCTGACACCTGGACGGTGATTCATGAAAACGAATATCCTGAATTAACTAAATTATCAGATCCTATTGCAAAATGCTGGTATGTCAGATTTCACCCGTTTGAATTCTGCCCAAGTGCGCAAACCGTATTTAAAATAGACGGGGACATGGAGATAAATAAAACGCCGGAGAAATTATTCAATGATTTCGAAGCGGGCAAGAAAGACATAGGATTTGCAATACATCCATATAGATCTGATGTATATTCAGAAATAGATGAATGGAAAAGGATAAGACCGGATAGGGCAAAACTTGCACAGCAGGAGCAATTTTTCAATAGCAAAAAATATAAATCAACCGGACTAATAGAAAGCGGATATTTAATGATAAGCCATTCTGACCGTGCTAAAGAAATCCTTGACGTATCATGGAAGCTATGTGTTGATTGCCGGCCTGAAGGAAAAGAAGCCAGCCCGGTAGATCAAACATTGTTCACGTATTCAGTACATATGAATTTCGGGAATGGAGATAACTTCATGGTATATGATAGGCATCTGGTATCAAATAGTTACATAACAATAATGGGGCATAATTCAAACATACCCGCTGCATTATTTGAAGATCCAAAATTGCCGGAAAGAACCATTTTCAATATTAAAATTAACCCTTATTATATAGAGTGAACCATGCGAATACTTCTTACTAATTTGGCAATGAAATTCATTGGTGGAACTGAAGTATATGTATATTCCATAGCTGAAGAGCTTATTCGCCGTGGCTATATAGTATATTATTATACTCCAAATGATGGGGACATCGGATTCAGGCTAAGGCAAATCGGCGTGCATCGCTATTCTGATCAGCAGGTGGATCTTATATTATGCAATCATGATACGGTGAATGACCTTATGGGAACTGCTCCGGTTATTCAGACCTGCCATGGAATACTAAAGGAAGAGTTTCCTATACGCGAAGCAAATAAATATATCGCGATAAGTGAAGAAATCCAGGAATTGTTGAAAGGCAAAGGAATACATGCAGAAATAATACGAAATGGGGTGAACCTTAAGAGATTCTATGATAAAACTCCTATACATAAGAGTTAGTCGAAATGCAATAAAATGCATATTGAGTTTTCAGGAATCCGGGACTCTAAGCACCGAACCATCCAGGCTGAACAATCCCTCTGACTTCCAGAAGAAGCCTTCGGTTTTGCTCAGTGAGGACAACATATCGCACCGGGGTAGATCGGGCAGAAGTTGCTCATGGTTCTTCGCCGCGTTAATGTCGGCGTCGATAGCCAGCCCGCAATGCGGACAGATGAACAGTTTACCCTTCCTAGAT
>Ga0172381_10001488_pt1 | contig 27373 bp, 28 predicted proteins | sample Leawel6488metaG_FD_119754 | JGI IMG/M metagenome (GOLD analysis project Ga0172381, IMG submission 119754) | Leachate microbial communities from a municipal landfill in Southern Ontario, Canada - Leachate well 64-88 metaG | ecosystem: Engineered > Solid waste > Landfill > Unclassified | place... | reverse complement strand
TATCTCATTAATTTCGTTAGCGCGGCGCTTCTTTTCCGCCGGGCCGACGTTATCTTTCATTTTATAAGAAACAGTGCCGGGACGCGGACTATATTGGGCGATATAAGCCAAATCAAAATTAACTGCCTTGAATAGTTTCACCGTATTTAAAAATTGCTTCCTAGTTTCCCCGGGGAAGCCGACAATAACATCGGTCGTGACGGCGATGCCCGGCTTAACGGCGCGGACTTTCTTAATCAAATCCTGATAATGCTTAGAAGTATAGCCGCGGTTCATCGCTTGTAAAATTTGATCATCGCCGGATTGGACAGCCAAATGCAAGTGAGGACAGACTTTCGGCGAGGAACCGATAACTTTAATTAAACTATCGCTCATATCTTTGGGATGGCTGGAAGAAAACCGTATCCAAAATTTTCCCGGGATTTTAATGATCTTTTCCAAAAGCTCGGAAAATTTTAATTCGGCATCATGATAACTATTAACATTCTGGGCGATAAAGATTATTTCTTTATAGCCATTTTTAATCAGCCCCCGCACTTCCCGTAAAATATCGGCAGCCGGGCGATAAACCTCGCGCCCGCGCGCATAAGGCACGACGCAATAGGAACAAAAATTATTGCAGCCGTTGCCGATCGGGACATAAGCGGTAAATTTGCTCTCGTGTTTCGGCGCGATGCCTAAATATTTTTCACCATGCTGCAGCCGAATCTCATCCAAACTGAAATGCGGCGTAAAATCGACGCCCTCTAAAAATTCCGGCAGCCGCAACATCTCGTTGATCGGCAAAAAAATATCCGCCCGGCCCTCCAGACGCTTCTGAACATCAGCCCGCTTGCTGAGACAGCCGGCGATAACCACTTTTGATTGCGGATTAAATTTTTTAATCTGGTTAACCAGGCCGTAGGCGCGGTCTTCGGCCATCTGGCGAATACCGCAGGTATTGATAACGACTACACTCGCGCTCTTAAACTCCGGAACAGGCCGGTAGCCTTCGGATTCTAAAAAGGCGGCTAAGCGTTCGCTATCAACCTTATTCATCTGGCACCCGATGGTTATTATGTGGTAAGTTTTATTCTTTTTCATAACCTTTATTTCTTTATTAAAACGGTGCTCGTCCCTATTCCTAGTTTATATAATCCGAATTTTGCGTTAGTCTTCTTTATCTCGGTCATCTTTAAGCCATACGGAGATAATTTGCTTTGATTGAGATAAGCGACATCAGCCGGTTTTAAATAAAAATTATAATAATAAACCGGATAATAATCAACTAACTTAACGGCCGCTTTCAGGATGCCCTCATCAGACAGAACTCCCATAATAACGCGCCGCTCCGGCCAAAAAAATTTATCATAATACTGGGTGATGATTATTCCTTCCGGGTCAGTTAGCGCCCAAACTTGTTCGGTATTCAGCTTTTCGGCCTGATTAGTATAATAAAGGTAAGCGAGGCCTTCTTCCGAACCATAAAGCACAAAAATTATGGAAATAGACGCAATCGCTAACACGGCAGCCGCCTGCAAGCCGGTCGCGATCAAGCGCTTGAGGCGGTTAACCGATTTATTGTCCAACAAAACCAAAGCCCGAGAAATCCGAACCAGAGCCGAAGCGGCCAGCGGTATCAAGCCCAGATATAAAGGCAGCCAATAACGGGTATAAGAATTGCCGATCGTGACAGTTAAATTCGGATTATCGCTAAATTTCCAGCTGCCGTAATAGATAACCAGGAAAGAACTTAAAAATAACCAGACGAGAATATAAACTAGATATTTCTTCTGAAAACGCCGGCAATTTTGGAGAATAAGAAAAAATATTCCTGTTAAGCCGGCATAGAATAAAATCGGAAACATTTTCACCACATAATTTAAAAACATGGTTTCCGACTGGCGCGGCTTGAAGCCGAAATAAAAAATATTATGGAAGATGCTCGATAAATATCCTTGCAAATAAACCAGCCCCTCGCTGCCCCAGCCAAATTTAAAAATATCGCCTCCGACTTTCGCCATATCCGACAAAGATCGGTTCATCTCATTATAACCCCCAGACCAAAAAGAGCCGTATAAAATCTGGTTATAAAAAGCCACCAGGAGCAGAGGCAGGGCCAGGCCGCTGATAAATATTATTAATTTTGCGAGGCCGAAGCGCCGCACATAAAAAATCCAGGTTATAAACAGCGCCGGCAAAAGCCAAAGAATTTCCGAAGTCCGAGTGATTATGGCCAGGCCGATAAAAATTCCGGAAACTAACGCGCCCAGCATCTCCCACCACCGCCGCGCGGGCAGTTTCCAGGTCATAAAGGATATTTTGAGAGGCAAGATTTTTTTTCCCAGAGCCAATAAGAAAAAATAAATTCCAGCGAGGAGTAAAACGGTAAACAGAATATTATGGAACATGCTCCTGACCGTATAATAAATATAAACCGGAAAAGAGGCGAGGATAAAAGCCGACCATAAGCCAACGCGTTCTGAAAAGAGCCGCCGAGTGATCAAATAAAATAAAACAATCCCGAAAGCGGCGAATACCGGGGTTAAATAAGGAATAACGCCGACACCGGCCAGGGAGGCGATAGTGCCATAAACCAGGCTGATTCCTAAAAAGCTGACCGGCTTAATAAAACCGTTATCGCTGCGGACGCTGCGCGGAATAACCATATTGTCGCCGCGCAAATTAGCCTGATCAAAAACCGCCAGTTCTCCAGTCAAAGCAAAATTTTTGGCAAAAAAATAATTGGCCGTCTCGTCAGGCGAAGTCCATTTTACATAACCAGCATCTTGAGTTACATAATTAAAACTAGCGGTAGCTATGAAAAAAACTAACGCCAAGAGGCTGACGATTATCAAATTGAGATACTTTTTTAAAAACATGATTCTAGCGCCAAAGTTAAATATTTCTTTTTTAATGGTATCCGAAATTGCCAATTTTAGCAAGAATTTGCTATTATTAAAGCATATGCTAAAACGTCTGGGAACACTCAAAAATAGCGCAAATTGGAGCACTTTTTGGCTTGACTATTGCCTTCTTTTTAGTTCCTTAGTTATCATCTGGGGCGCATTAGTTTACTACCTCTACGCTCTTAACCGCCTGGGAATAATCATTACCATCGCCTTAACGCTATTGAGCTTTTTCCCGATAAAGCGCTTATTTTTTAGAAAAAATGACAAAATAGAGACTACCGCTAGCGCGGACGAAAAACAGAAAGGCTTAATAAATTACCTAAAATTTAATAAAATTACCCTCGTCCTGGCTCTAGCCTACCTGACGGCTGTCTCCTTGGCCTTCTACCGTTTTTTCCAAGCGCGGAGCGACCGCGCCTTAATTTCTCCCTGGTCGGTTATTAATTACGATTTTTTCTGGCTATATATTTTAAGCGCTCTAATCTTAGGCTTCTTATTGGTCCGGGCGCCAATTAAAAACGGCCTGAAACTCGCCTTAATTTCTCTTTATTATTTTTTATCCCTAAGCGCCGCCGTTATCATCTATAAAATCGGCTATGGCTTTGATCCTTTTATCCATCAGGCAACCATGGAACTTATCGCCGCCAAAGGCCTGGTCCTGCCGAAGACTCCTTATTATCTCGGGGAGTACAGTCTAATTATCATTATCTCTAAAGTCAGCGGCCTAGCTATCCAATTTCTAAATAAATTTCTAGTGCCGTTTTTAACGGCCGTACTCCTGCCGGCGGCCTTGTTTGATTTTTTAAAAAAACAAACCAAAGCGCCTCAAGAAATATTTCTAACTATTATCGCCCTCCTAATTTTTGGCGTTTCCCCGTTCATCGCGACGACCCCGCAAAATTTAAGCTATCTCTTCTTATTATTGGCCGTGCTGGCCGCGGCCGCGTCCAATAACTTCTGGCGCGTTTTAATTTTCTCCTTAGCCGCCGCCGCTATTCATCCCCTGGCCGGCTTGCCGGCTATCGCTCTAGCCGCTCTAACCGCCTTTAAAAAATACCAAACGGTCTTAGGATTAAAAATGAAAAGGTTAATTATGACGGCGATCTGGCTATTCTCTGCTCTGGCTATTCCGGCGGCGCTATTTTTAAGTTCCGGAGCGGATTTTAAAAATATCGGGAGCGGGCCGCTGTTTTTCTCTTCGTGCCGGAATATTATCGGAACGCCCAACAGCGCGGGACGCGAAGACTTCTTGATTAATTTAGTTTATCTTATCGCCAATAATTACCACCTGTTAATCATCATCCTGATAATCGCGGCTCTCTGGATTATCCGGCGGACAAAAAATATCGCCTCTGATTTCCGCGAAAAAAATAACGGCTTGATTTTTATTTCGACCGCGCTGCTCGTCGCCTATTTTCTAAGCGGCCAAATAGTTTTCGATAATGTTATCAACTACGAACAAGCGGGCTATGCTAACCGCCTCCTAACCGCTATCGTAATATTCTTAATACCGAGCATTGCTGTGGCCATCAAAAATCTCATCGGACGCATTGCCGAACAGCAATTGATTGTTCGGATACTTTGGATTATTTTTGGTCTTAGTCTTTTAAGCGCCTCCTTATATATTTCCTACCCGCGCTTTGACAAGTATTTTAACAGCCGGGGCTACAGCACCAGCGCCAATGATCTGGCCGCCGTGAAAGAGATTGCCGCCGAAGCCGAGGCGCCTTATATCGCCTTGGCGAACCAGCAGGTTTCCGCCGCCGCCCTCCGCTCCTTTGGGTTTAATCATTACTACCAGACGGCCGCCGGTGAACTTTATTTTTATCCGATTCCGACTGGCAGTCCGCTCTACCAATATTATCTGGAAATGGTTTACAAAAACCCCGGCCGCGAAAGCATGTCTAAAGCTTTGGATCTGGCCGGGGTCGATATTGGATATTTGATTATTAATAAGTATTGGTACCAGAGCGGCCGAATTATTAACGAAGCTAAACTGGCCGCCGATAAATGGTGGACGGTAAATGACCAAGTTTTTATCTTTAAATATAAGCGCTAACCACCTGAAGTTTAATGGCTCTCCTGATAATCCCAAACCGGACCGACGGAGAAAACCTTATTATTCCCTTCTTGATGGACAATAAGCAATAGTTTCAACCGGCTTAAATCTTCTTTTAAGGCGGTTTTTTGCTGGCCCAAGCGGACGGTAATCTGTTTTTCTTTGGCCGAGGCCGCGACGGTCTTAGATTGTTTGGCAAAATCGGCGACCGCTTCGTTATCGGCCGCGCTCAATTCTTCGCCGGTCAATTCTTTTACAATGATTAATTTCATCTTTTCCAGACTAGCTGATAAATCTTTTATGTCCTGCGAAGCCAAGCGCACTTCCGCATCAAGCTGCAAAGCGGAAAACATCTGCGTCAGCATGGCAGTATCAGCCAGCAGTTCGTTAACTAGAGCGAGATTGGGCTCGACATAAGAATTTTCATTCCAGCTGGCCGCGTTATTAAGCCCGGAGCTGCTGACGCTGCTGATATTAGAAACTTTATCCATCGGCAATTGCAGATTTATCCAAGCGGCCGCCGCCGTCGTCAGGGCCTTATTCTGCCAAGCCGTTGACTGGGCAAATAACGGCCAGTTAGCTTTGTCCACCGCCGGCAAAGACTTAATCAAACTTAAATTAGTCCAATAATTATTAATATGCCAGATATTATTTTTTGTCAGCTCCGCTTGCAATCCCTTAACCGCCTGGCTATAGCCGGAATAATTAGTATTCTGGGAAAAATAACTATTATCGGCAATCGGGTAGGCTAAATTAACTATATCCAAAGCAAAACCGTTGCAGCGTTTATAGGCCGAAGTTTTTTCGCGGCAGGCTGTGACATCGTTATTGGCCGTCGTGGTCGCGTTAAAATTACCGATCGCCGGAGAAGTTAAACGGCTAAAAATATAATTATTCGGCCAATAAGATTCCGCCAATAATTTAAAGCCGAGGTACGGTTTCAAAGACGTATCCGTTTTGCTCAGCGCCCCGGATATTTCGGCAAAATCATAAGCCAAGAGCTTGGCCCGCAGCTTCTCTAAATTAGCCGAAGCTTCTTTATTGGACTCGGCGAATAATTCTTCAATATTATAATTTTCTCCGAAAAGAGCGCTTAAAGAATCGCGGTAATGGACATAATTCAAATCTTCGCGCAGGCCTTTAAAGAAAGAAATTACCTTATAAATACGCGCCCATTTATTCTTCAGTCCCGGCAGCTGGGAAAAATCCTGAGAGACGAAGCTGGCCGCCGTCAAGCTGATCCGCCAGTCGGCCGCGTCCAATAAGCAAGCGGCGCAATTTTTATCCCGATAATTAAGAGGAAAAACGGAATTAAGCCAAGTAGTGGTCATGTAAAAATTATTCAGTTTGGCATTAGTCTTGTAATCAACCGGGATAGAGAACGCGGCATAATCGCGGGTATAGAGCATAACCGGGGATTTAGTCTTAAGCTTCGCTTCCCGAATAAGCTTTACTTCCGCCGACACTTGTTCTTTAAGATACGGCGGGGTGACAAAATAAAAACGATCGGCATCGGCCGCCGTAAAGGAACCGGTTCCGGCTGAAGCGTCGCTGGTTTTCAGCTGTTCGGCCGTCGGTTTTAAAAGTTCCAAGGCCACGGCAAAGAAAGCGGTTTCCAAGCGCTCCCCTTCCAAGATAGCATCGTTGATATTGCCAATCGCGGCTAGGCGAGTTTCGTAACGATTCTTGGCCACGGTATAGAGTTCCTTATTTATATCCCAGAGATTATCATAAAAAACATTCTCTTCGACATCTTTAAAAACTTTTTTCAAAATATTCTGATAAGAGTAAATCATGAAATCGGAAGTGATCAGGAGCGGCAGCTGCTTGTCATCCAAATTTGAATAAGCGGAATAAAAATCAGTCGCGGCCGCCGGCCACGGATTATCAATAGTGGCAAAGCCCAGGCTGTTGAGATTTTCCAAGGCCGGATCAATATTTAATTTGCGGGAAACGTCATAATAATTCATCACGTCGATCTTAACGTTCAAAGGAAATTTATAATCCTTAAGATTGGAAGAAAAAGTATTATCCGGCGCCTTATAAAAATCCGCAAAAGACAAATATTCAATCGCCAAATTAGAGAAAGTCGAGGTCGCCACTGTCATCGTCGCCGTCTCCTGGCCGTTTAGACTAGGCAAAGTCGTTGGAATATTGGTCAACTCACTGGTCGTCGCGGTTACCACCGGCTCTGTTTTGAGCTCGGAATGCTGAGTTAAAACCAGCTTTTTAACGACAAAAAAAATGCCAACGATAAAAATAACGGCGACTACTGCCAAAGCTCCGAACAAGATAATTTTTTTCTTCGGCGGCGTTCCCGAAGATTGCCAGTCCGGCGCGGCGGCCCCGGACGAGGATCCTAGTTCTGACGAAATAATTGTCGATTGGTCGGAGAACATAAATTTATCTTAGATATTGATATTTATTTTTCAAATGCTCTTCATAGGTTCGGGCGTAAACGACTTCATCCTTGCCTAAGGGCGTTAAAAAATAATAATAATCGGTCTGGATTGGATAAATGGCCGCTTCAATCGCCAAAATTCCGGGGTTGCATATCGGTCCGGGCGGCAAGCCCCGATACCTATAAGTATTATACGGGGAATCGATATCCAAATCTTTTCCACTATGCGTCGGATTATTATCCCCGAAAATATAAGATAAGGTCGCATCTGATTGCAGTCCCTGACCGATGTCCAAGCGGTTCCAGAATATGCCCGAAATTATGCGCGCATCACGATTATCTTCTTTTTGATAATTCAAGGGCGCCTCTTTCTCAATTAGGGAAGCCATCGTGATAATATCATAAACGCTCTTCCCTTGTCTTTTAATCTCAGCGCGCATCTTGTCGGTCAGCTTCGCGTCAAAATTATCCAACATCTTTTCAATAACTTCTTCGACGGTCGAGCTGGCGTAAATACGATAAGTATCCGGGAACAGATAGCCTTCTAAACCATAATATTTCGGCTTATCCGCTAAAAAAGTAAATTCCTTTGACCAATCTTTCAGAGCCGGCATCTCTTGGTTATTGCGATAGTCAACTTGCGGAAAGCCGGCCACTTCCAAAAATTCTTCGCTTTGCCATTTCCCTTTCCGTTCAAAATATTGGCCGATATCGCGGCTAGTCCGGCCTTCCAATATCTGAATCGTTTCTTCAGCCGCTGGCGCGACGACCGGAGCCGGTTCTTGATGTTTTAATTTATCAATTAAGCGGATAGCAATATTATCCTGATTGCCGGCGGTTAACGAGTTAAAAATAGAACGGAGATTAAAAAAGGCCACGACGACGGCGGTCACTAATATAATCGCAACGACGATAGAAAAATATTTTATCAATTTTTTCATAAAGACAGATTATTTCTTGGCCATCTCCGCGGCGCGCTGCGCTTTGAGGGCGGCCGCGTTAGCGATGAGCTGCGAACTGGCGCGGATCTTCTTGCCGAGGCCGTCTATCAATTTTATGTTCAATTTTTTACAGATATCATACTCCGGAACATTAACAATGTTATGGCGATCACCGCCATTAGCGAATATATTCGGTTTGACTTTAGCTAAAGTCTTAATGACTGGAATTTCACCATTATCCAGTTTATAATCATCAATCGCTAGGACTACCTTATCCACATCGCGCAGAGCCTTAATAATTTCCACCCGATCTTTTTCAGACATAAAAGGCACTCTATTCTTTAGAGCCACCTGCCTGTCGTTATTAACGATGACAACTAGCTTGTCGCCTAGTTTCTTTGCTTTCCTAATCATTTCCAGATGCCCGACATGAAGCGGATTAAAGAATCCAGAAACGGCGACAACAACCGGTTTTTTTAAAGTTTTCTTAGATTTTTTTAGGGATTTTAACATAAAAAGACAACATTATTTATATGCTTATATTATAGCAAAAAATGAGGCAAGATAGAAATCTATAAAATTTTTAAAAATAAAAAGACCCTTGGACCATTTCAATTTTCCAGAAGAAAAAAGAAAGAGCCAAAGGGTCAAATCCGCCAGCTGGCGGACCAAAGGTACAAAGACTAAGCAGCCTGAGTGACAAAGGAATTGCGGGAAAAGACCAAACCGCCGGAGTACCACTCATTGGGATCCCCAACCGAGTACGCATTCACGATCCAACCACCGTCGTACCAGTACACGTACACGGCACGCAGCGTGTTAGTGATGTCACGTACGTAAGAAAAAAATTCACCTGTTTCACCGTTAGCTTGACGTTGTTCCATTACAACGTATATCTCAGACAAGGTAGTTTCGGATTTTTCCTGACCACCAAGTTCTGCGATAATAGGCCCATTAACGGAATCTTTATTAAGCTGCCGCCCGTAGACGGTGCTTCCAGGGGAAGGCTCCTCAATCTTTTTCAGGAACCATTCCTTAAAATCATCTCCTACGTAAGCGATTTTAACCTTGGCTTCTTTACTAATATCAACCTTAAATTTGTCTTTAACGACAAATTTTTCGGTTGTGGCAGGGATCGTAACGGTGGTGATAATCTCACCGAGAATAGCGACGACTGCTTGAGTGGCGGATTTCACATGATCATTAACCGTCTTAACAAAAAGGGCGACCGCTTCTTTTGGGTGCGTAATCACCCATTGAACACTTCCATTTAATAAACTTCCGAATTCATCCTGATATTCCACCATCCTGGCGGCAACTACAGGAATCTGTTTTCTTGTGGCCATAACACCAATTTTTTACAGATTGTTAAAGTATTTTATCAGCACTTCCCGGCTGATTTAGGTAATATCCAATATTTTGAATATCAATATAATATATAACAAAAATGGTAATATGTCAATCTATCAACAACCCGATTTTTATAGTAAAATAAGGATATACTTATAAAAACATGACTATCTTCCATAGTATAATACTGGGGCTGATTGAAGGCCTGACCGAATTCCTGCCAATTTCTTCCACGGCTCATCTTATCTTAGCCGGCGAATGGCTGCGAATTCCGTCAACAGAATTTTTAAAAACTTTTAATATCTCTATCCAGCTCGGCGCTATCCTCGCGGTAGTAATTTTATATTGGAAAAAAATCTGGAGCTCATGGAACTTAATTTTTAAAATTGGCGCCGCTTTTATCACTACTTCCCTCATCGGGCTGGCGCTGTATAAAATAGTAAAAAACTACTTAATGGAAAATATTCCTCTGATCGCCGGAGCGCTGCTAATCGGCGGCGTGGCGATAATACTTTTAGAAAAATACTATTCGCGAAAAACAGCTAAAGCGGCAACGGCTCCAGAAACCGCAGAAATTAACGCCGAAGAACTGAATTCCCTTTCTTACCAGCAAGCCATAAGTATCGGCGCCTGCCAGTCGCTGGCCATGATTCCCGGCGTTTCCCGCTCGGCGGCGACTATCCTCGGCGGTCTCGGTCTCGGAATTAGTCGAAAAAATATAGTTGAATTCTCTTTTCTCCTCGCTATCCCGACTATGGCGGCGGCGACCGGACTGGATTTATATGAAAGCCGCGAGCTGATTAGCGGACTAAGCGGACCGGAACTATTAACTTGGGGGGTAGGCTTTATCACTGCTTTCCTAACGGCGATAATCGGTATTAAATTCTTCATCAAATTCATCCAAAAAAATAATTTTGCGGCCTTCGGGTGGTACAGAATAATTTTAGGGACAGCCGTTCTGGCTTGGGTTATTTTGACTTAAATTTTCGGCGAAACAAGACAAATTTAATTAATAATTCACTAACAATTATATGGAATTAATGACTTGGCAAAAAGAATACGAGTTGGGCATAGAAGAAATCGACAACCAGCATAAAAAAATTGTCGAAATAATCAACCGGCTATTTCCGATGTCTTTGGAATTAACCGACGAAGAGGTCCTGAAAGTTATCCTGACAGAATTAACCGATTACGCCGATTATCATTTTGCGACGGAAGAAAAATATTTTAAATTATTTAATTATCCGGAGGCCGCCGGCCATATCGAAGTCCATAATAAATACCGGAATAAAATAGAAGAATTTAAAAAAGAGTTTGCCGCCGCCAAGACGGAAGAGGTTTTCTTTAATTTAAATAACTTCCTTAAAGATTGGTGGATCCAGCACATTAACCATCTCGACCGGGAGTATGTTCCGCTCTTCAAAGAGCAGGGGTTAAAATAAACCCCAGGAAATAAAAAAGACCGTTTAACAAAGCGGCCTTTTTAAAATAGCAAAATAAAAATTATTCCTTCTCTGGGGCAATAAATCCGGTGACTTTGACACGGCCAACATATTCTTCAACCGCGGCCTCACCGATATTTATCCAGCGTCTGAGTTCGTCTCTATCTTTAGCGGCAATGATGATACGAAAAGGATTATCCGAATTAAAACGGTCGCCGAAACCATGATGTCCTAAAGCAATCCCGGCCAAAGTTCTGACTTCGGTCTTCATATAATCTTCGCTAAAGCCCAAACCGGCACCGGTACAAACAAAATGATTAGGAAACCCTTTAAGATTAGTAGAATCAAATTCGCCAGTCTGATCAATAACGATGGCTGTTTCATTATGGTAGTCATTAGCCATCTCCTCGCGTTCCAAATATTCGTGTTTCGCGCCCAAATCTTCGGCTAATTTCTTGCCGCAATAAGTCCCGTATTCGTCGGCCGTCGTCACGCCCTCAGGAATCTCTTCCTGTTTTAGCGAATTGAATTTAAGGGCGGCCGCGCCGCAATCAGCGTGGGTCGTAATCGTTTTAATCTGACCTTTGAAACGAGAAATAAAGGTCTCTCTTTCTGCTTCCGATAATAAGAGGCCGCTGCCGGCGATACCCATCTTTCGACCCTTGAGTACGCGTCCGTCGGAACAATCGATAGTATCCAGAGCCTTAAAAGCCTCCTTAAATTCCGGAAAATCTTCCATGATTTCTTGAATATTATCCCCCGAATCTAAACGCTTAATAACTTCATTTTGGCGAGCTTCTTGCCAACCAGCATCAATCTTAGAATTTTCGTGTCCTGTTTCCATGTGCATTTTTTCTATTTGGTTAGACATATTATTTCTATTTATAATGTACTACTATTTAATTATTTATTATCTATCCCCTTTAATCTTCTCCAACGGCTAACCGCTCTTAAGCGCGCCAATTCCTTTTCAAGCTTGGCGGCCACGGCGGCGAACTGGACGTCATCGACGTTTCTCGCCTCTTCCTTAAGCTTTTCGGCTCGTTCTTGGGCGGCCTTGATACGCTCTTCGTCGAGCTCTTCGGCGCGTTCGGCCGTATCAGCTAAAATTACGACCTTACCCTGAGAAACCTCTAAAAATCCCCCGGAAATAGCAAAAATTTCCAAAGAATTATCAGACAGCTTCACTTCAATAACGCCGGAACTAATAACCGAAACGAGCGGAATATGATCCGGCAGAACGGTTATCTCTCCGCTAGTCGTCGGAATACTGACCTGAAGTATTTCACGCTCCAAAACAGCTTTATCCGGCGTAACGATTTCAAATTTTATTGTCTTATTAGACATAGATTATTTTTTGGCGTTTAAATCTTCAATGCCGCCGATCATATAGAAATCATCTTCATTCTTATCGTCATATTTACCTTCTAAAATTTCCTTGAAGCTACGGACCGTATCGGCTAATTTAACATATTTTCCGGCGCGGCCGGTAAACTGCTCGGCAACGAAGAAAGGCTGAGACAAGAATTTCTGAATCTTTCTGGCGCGGGCGACGATAATCTTATCTTCGGTCGATAATTCTTCCATGCCGAGAATAGCGATGATATCCTGCAAGTCCTTATAGCGCTGCAAAATCTTCTGGACGCCGCGAGCGGCTTCGTAATGGTCAGCCCCAACAATCTTCGGATCAAGAATAATAGACGAAGAATCAAGAGGATCAACCGCCGGATAAATTCCTAATTCCGATAAGGAGCGGGACAAAACAACGGTAGAGTCCAAATGTCCGAAAGTAGTTGCCGGAGCCGGATCGGTAAGATCGTCGGCCGGAACATAAACCGCCTGGATAGAAGTGATGGAACCGTTCTTGGTTGAAGTAATTCTTTCTTGGAGCTCGCCCATTTCCGAAGCCAAAGTCGGCTGATAACCGACAGCGGAAGGCATACGTCCTAAAAGAGCGGATACCTCAGAACCGGCTTGCGTGAAACGGAAGATATTATCGACGAAAAATAAAACATCCTGATGCTTTTCATCACGGAAATATTCAGCGATAGACAGACCGGACAGAGCGACACGGGCGCGAGCGCCAGGCGGTTCATTCATCTGGCCGAAGACCATGGAAACTTTATCAATAACGCCGGACTCTTTGAATTCATTATATAAATCATTACCTTCGCGAGTTCTTTCGCCGACACCGGCAAAAACGGAATAACCGCCGTGCTCGGAGGCGATATTATGAATCAATTCTTGAATAACGACGGTCTTGCCGACGCCGGCGCCACCGAATAAACCGACTTTACCGCCTTTAACGATCGGGCAGATAAGATCAATAACTTTAATACCGGTTTCCAATATCTCCGTACTGGTTGATTGATCGACGAATTTCGGAGCCGGACGATGGATGGGATATTTTTTTTCAGTCTTGACTGCCGTACCGTCATCGACGATATCGCCGAGCACGTTAAAAATACGGCCTAAAGTTTCTTCGCCCACCGGGACAGAAATGGCCGCGCCGGTATCGGTAACTTTATCGCCGCGCTTCAAGCCGTCGGTCGAACCCATCGCGACGCAGCGGACGATGCTCCCGCCGATATGCTGTTCGACTTCCAGGGTCAGGATCTGACCGTTCAGCTCGATTGTTAAAGCGTTATAAATCTCCGGAAGCTTATTATCAAAATAGGCATCGACGACAACGCCGATAACTTGTTTGATGACACCCACATTTTTCTGTTTGTCTGACATATTATTTAAATTATTGTTTATACTTACCCAGTAAACCCTTTGATTACTTTTGATTTATTATTAACATTGCCTCTAATCAAGCATTTTATTGTGTCCAAAATCTCACCGATCTTTTCATCCTGCCGTCCATATTTCTTTTCTATAGCGGATAGACGTTTATCGAGAATTTCATAAGAAAAAGACATTTTTCTAGTCAAAACGAAAATTCTCATTATCGCGATATTGACTTTGATCGCCTTTGCAGAATTTAAAACACTGGATAACATGGCCACGCCCTGTTCGGTAAAGGCGTAGGGCAAATATTTAATATTTTTACCTCGATTCAAGGTCACAATTTGTGATCTTGAAGATATAGCTTCTTCTTTATTCAATTGAAACATAAAATCATTCGGAAATCTCTCTGTATTTCTTTTCACCGCTTGATTTAAAACTCTTGTCGCAACTCCGTAAAGCTTGGCTAAATCACTATCAAGCATAACCCGTTCACCGCGAATAATCAAAATCTTGCTTTCTATTAAATTTTTGGAAATTACCAAATCCTTCATATTATTCCGCTAAGGCGTTCGCTCCGGCCGAAATTTCCGCGATTTCCGCGGTAATGCCGGCTTGGCGGGCTTTATTATAAAATAGCGTTAACTCACTGACCATATCGGACGCGGCCTCCGTCGCCTGATGCATGGCGGTCATGCGCGCGCTGTGTTCGGAAGCATTAGCTTCTAAAAACGCCTGAAACAGCTGGATTTCCAACAAACGCGGGATCATCATATCTAAAACTTCGCGGGGGGACGGTTCAAAGGCATATTCTAAGGTTGCGGCGGCCGGCGTTTCATGAGGCTTATCAATTCCTTCCTGGACATTCAGGCTCGCGGCTCCCAAATAGGCTTCGTTCTTCTCAATCTCTACCGGAAGCAATTGCTTAACGCGCGGAACCTGTTTGGCCGGATTAATAAAATCGGTATAGGCGACAAAAATCTTATCATACTTACCACTTAAATAATCGTTGAGCGCCATTTTGACGATCGGATAAATTTCCTGCACATCATTTAAAACATCTTCTTTCTCGAATTCGGCGGCGACAACATGCCCGTGTTGATAGACAGAAGCCCCTTTTCTACCGGCTAAAATAAAATCAGTCTTAACTTCGCCATGCTTCTCCAAGGACTGCTCGGCTTTATTGATAACAGCCGTATTATAACCGCCGCACATGCCGCGGTTGGAGGTCACCAGAATAACGGCAGCCTTCTTAATCTCTGGGCGCGCCGCTAAAAGCGGGTGGGTATTTTCATTTTTGGATTTTTCCAAGGCCGCCAAGCGCAGAACTGTTTCCCAGCTCAAAGAAGCGTAAGCGCGGGTCTTCAAAACCGCCTCAATCGCTTTTCTCATTTTAGCTGCCGCCACCATTTCCATCGCTTTCGTTATCTTTTTGGTGCTGGAAATAGATTTAATGCGGCGCGATATTTCTTTAGTCTGAGCCATATTATTGATTAAAATATATTTTTCACTTAGATGATTTCTGTGGCAAAATCATTTTTAATGATTTTGCTCTACGAAATCATATGCGTTCAAAATATATTTTAATCCATTAACATTTTATTTATTGAGGTAATCTAACGTAGATTTATAATCATCAAGCAATTTCTTCAAACCGGCTTCAACTTCGGCGTCCAATTCTTTTTTGGTTTCAATCGCCTTTAAGACAGCGTCGTTAAGATCGGTATACTTATATAAACCAGCTTCAAATTCCTTAATCTTTTCCACCGGAACATTATCCATAAAACCGTTAATCAGCGCGTAATAAGCGGCGACCTGCTTGGCAACCGATAACGGCTGGTATTGATCCTGCTTGAAAATTTCATATAATCTCTTGCCTCTCTCCAGTTTCTTCATTGTGTCGGCGTCCAAGTCTGAACCGAATTGAGTAAAGGCCGCGAGTTCGCGATATTGCGCCGCTTCCAGGCGCATCTTGCCGGCGACTTTCTTCATCGCTTTTATCTGCGCGGAAGAACCGACGCGGGAAACGGATAAACCGGCGTTAACAGCCGGACGATTGCCTTTGTAGAATAAATCCGGTTCCAAGAAAATCTGGCCATCGGTAATAGAAATGACGTTAGTCGGAATATAGGCAGATAAATCCCCGGCCTGAGTTTCGATAATCGGGAGAGCTGTAATTGAACCGCCCCCGAAATCTTTATTTAATTTACAAGCGCGTTCCAATAAACGAGAATGGAGGTAAAAAACATCACCCGGGTAAGCTTCGCGACCCGGCGGACGGCGCAGTAATAAGGAAATTTCGCGATAAGAAACGGCGTGCTTGGAGAGATCATCATAGATGATCAAGACGTCTTCACCCTTATCAAGAAAATATTCGGCCATAGCGCAGCCGGCATACGGCGCAATATATAAGAGCGATGCGGAAGTGGAAGCGCCGGCTAAAACGATAGTTGTATAATCCATGGCTCCGGCCTCAGTTAATTTAGTGACGATGCCCGCGACTTTAGATTCCTTCTGGCCGATAGCAACATAGATGCATTTCATGTTTTGGCCTTTCTGATTGATAATAGTATCGACTGCCAGAGCGGTCTTACCGAGTTGGCGGTCGCCGATAATCAATTCTCTCTGACCGCGGCCAATCGGAATCATGGCATCGATAGCCTTAATACCGGTCTGGACCGGTTTTTTAACGGAAGCGCGGGTAATAACGCCAGGGGCGATTTTTTCCACCGGATAAAATTTAGAGGCTTCAATTTTGCCCTTGCCATCCAGGGGTTCGCCGAGCGGATTAACGACGCGGCCGATCATATTCTCGCCGACCGGAACTTCCAAAATACGCTTAGTCGCCACAACCTCATCGCCTTCTTTAATGGCGGTATAGTCGCCGAGAATAATGGCGCCGACCTGGCTTTCTTCAAGATTCAAAGCGACACCGGTGACTTCAGCAGTCTCAGTCTTAAACACCAAAATTTCACTCATCATCGCTTCCGCCAAACCGGAAATAAGCGCGATACCGTCGGAAACTTTTAATACCTTGCCGACTGATTTCTCGCTGACTTCAGCCTTAAAGCCGGATATCTCCGATTTCAGCTGTTCGACAATAAAATCTTTAGTAGTTGACATATTATTTAATTTATGATATAATGAATTTAATAAATTTAGTATTAATAGTTCTTAAAAAATAGTAAAAATGAAAAAAAATTCGGTTTCACTGAAATCATTAAAAACAATTTCAGCGTATTATTTGATATCTGCGAGCCTGCTTTTGGTCGCAATATCAATGGGTATTTTGGATGTTTCCCTTAATACATTACCCGTATCGCCGCTCCTGTTCCGATGCCTAATAGCAGCCGCGGCACTCTGGTCCATCGCTTTCTTTATTATGTGGCGAATAAAACGATTAATTTTAACGGGAAGGTAATCCACCCCCTAAAGCCATCAACCCTGATGGCTTTTTTATTTTTAAGAACTACTTCTCTAACTGAATTTTTAAACTTTCCAAACTGGACTTTAAACTTCCATCCAGAACCTTGCTCCCATATCTTAAAACAAATCCGCCGAGCAAATCCTGATCAATATTTTCTTCAAGTATTATTTTCTTCGCGGCTGTTTTCTCTTTTAAATAATCAACAACGGTCTCGCGAGCGGTCGGCCCTAATTCACGCGCGCTCGATAGCGTCGCGGCGATTTCACCATGTTCGCTATTCCAAATATCTGTAAACGCGGCAATTATTGCCGCCTCCTTATTTAATTCTCGATTTCTTCCCAAGACCGCGACAAAATTATTCAAAACCACCTTAACTTCCTTTTCGGATTTGCCGGCGACGGAATCATACAAGCTGCGCGCGTATTGTTGAACGGATATTTTCATCTGATTACTTTACTAACTTTTTAATTAATTCCCTATCCTTATCACTAGTCATCTTTTCTCCCAATAATTTTTCAACGGTCATAACGACCAGTTCTGCCACTTCCTTCTTGATTTCCTTCAAGGTTTCGGCTTTCTCGCCGGCTAATTTTGCCTTTTCATTATTAATTACCTGTCCGATTTCTTCTTTAGCTTTAGCGAGTAATTCTCCTTTTCTTTCCTCGCCGCGCTTATCCGCTTCTTCAATAATTAGATTGGCCTGTTTCTTGGCGGCGGTGATTATTTCTTCCCGTTCTTTTTCCGTTAAAGAAAGGTGCTGTTCAATCGCCTCGGCGTCCTTGAGGCTCTTATCTATCTTTTCGGAACGTTCGGACATAACTTTAACCAACGGCTTGAAAGCGAAAAAATACAAGACGGAAAAAACTATAGCAAAGTTGACTAACTGGGCAACCAGCAGCCGGACATCGACATGAAAAGTTGAAATTAATGATTCCATATTTATATTGGCCATTAAACTGGCCATGATAATAATCTAGCGCTTCCCCCTGTTGTTCCACTATCCACCGACGGCGGAAACGGACGACAGGAGAAATTCGTCAAAATACTATTTGATGCTGAAAGCGATAACGAGCGCGTAAATGGCGACCGCTTCGGCGAAGGCCGAGACCAAAAGCATCGGCACTAAAATTTTTCCAGCTGCTTCCAGATTGCGGCCGATAGCTTCCATGGCCTTAGCGCCAATCATACCGATACCCAAAGCCGGAGCGATAGAACCTAAACCAATAGCTAAAGCTTTAGCTAGCATTACATTTTCCATAATTTTATTAGCCGGACAGGAGAATATAATTATTCCCGCCCCGCTTTTATATAAATTTTAATTAATGTCCTTCTGCTGTGGTGTTAATAGTCAGATATGTCAAAATTAACATCGCGAAAATTAAAGCCTGGATCAAACCGACGAGAACTTCCAAAAACATGAACGGAATCGGAACACCAAAGGCTAATAGTGCCGACATGGAAGCGATAAGCACTTCGCCGGCAAAAACATTGCCGAATAAACGAAAAGATAGGCTGGCGACCTTCGCCAGCTCGCCGATTATTTCGATTAACCCGACAAAGGCCGTAATCGGATTGATTAAAAGAACCATCGGATCTTTTCTAACTTTCTTCGGAATCTCTAAAAATGCTTTGATATTAATAAACTTATTCAGATATTTCCACCAACCGACAGCCAGCACACCCATGATATGGCTTAAAACTACGCCCAGAGAAGCAAGGGCTAAAGTTGTATTCAAATCGGCTGTACCACCACGCAAATAAGGTATAAATATTTTTTCTCCGCCTTCCTCGGCAATCTGCCCGATAGAACCGACGCCGGGCAAAAGCCCCATCCAATTATTAATCAGAATGAAAAAGAAAAAGGCCAAGACGACCGGAGCAAATTTTAAAGATTTTTTGCGGCTGCCGGTAACGCTATCAAAGATTCCCAAGAACCCCTCGATTATCATCTCTAAAGCATTTTGTATTCCGGTCGGTACTTTTTTAATATTACGGCGGACCAGCAAAGCCAAGATAACAATAATTACCAGGGCGACAGTCGAAGTCGCGAGCGCGTTGGTAATCGGAAAATTTCCGAGATGCGCTATCGGCTCGGCATACAAAGTATTCTCATGGATTATTTCTTCTCCCGCCATTTTTTTTCTAATTAATTATTTTTATTTTCTGCTTCCGACTTCTTATCTTTTTCCGCGGCGTATTCTTTTTCAATTTTTTTAAATTCTTTTAAAGAGTTAGTTACCAGCCCATACATGGAAACAACGAAACAAAATCCAATAGTAGTCAAGAACAACCATGGCTCAGTCCCGAAACGCCTATCCAGCCAGCGGCCTAAAAACAAACCGAAGATTACCGGAAAAGCAATCCAGCCCGAAATATTAGCCATAACTCTTAGGGCTAAACGGACGGAGTCATTTTTCATATATTTTTAGAATGTTTTTAACAACTCATTTATATCGCAAAAAACCCTAAGTGTCAACCCTCCTATTTTTAGGGTGATGGTCTTTTTCCAGCTAAATTCTAAAGAAATTACGGGCCGTCGCCGTGGTCACTTCCGCTACCTTTTCCAGCTTTATTCCCCTGATATCAGCGATCCGGTTGGCGACATATTGAACGAGAACCGGCTCATTCCGCTGGCCGCGGTAGGGCTCGGGAGTCATATACGGAGTATCGGTCTCGATCATTAATTTATCCAAAGGAATTTTTCTTATTAAATCGTCCCACTGCTTACTGAAAGTAATCAACCCGGTGAAAGAAATCAGCAGCCCTAAACGAAAATATTTCCAAGCCAAATCTTCATCTCCGGAGAAACAATGGATAACGCCCCAAGGCCGGTCAACGGGAATCAGATGGCCATATTCTTTTTTAAACTCCGTGAGAATTAAAAGCAAATCGTCATGCGCTTGGCGGCAATGGATAATTGCCGGCAAATCCAAACTGCGCGCCAAAAGCAATTGTTGGGCAAATATTTCCTGCTGCTTCTTCTTGACTGCTTGAGTATCTTTAGCCGGATCAAGATGATAATAATCCAAACCAATCTCACCGATAGCCACGACTTTCTCAAACTTTGCCAATTTTTCATAACTGCCGTAATCAAAATCTTCGGCGTGCGCTATAAAATTAGCATTAGCGCCTTCTTCGCCGGTATCAACCGGGCCGTCCTCTAAATGGACCGGATGCAGGCCGATAGCGGCATAAACGCCCTTCTCATACTTATTGGCGTAATTAAGGGCCCGCGTTGAAGTCTTGATTTCCGAACCAACCAGAATCATCCAAGTATTGTTGCCCAAAGAACGACGGATGACTTCGTCAGCGTCGTCTTTAAAAGCGGCAAAGTTCACATGAGCATGGGTATCGATGAACATGGCTTTTTTACTTTTTTATTTCTTCTTGAGGAGTTGTTTTGGACTTCTCTTCTTTATGGCAACAACATTCGTCATGTTTAGAGCAACAACCTTCATCCTTAGAACAGCAACAACCAAAACCGAAAAGCTTCTTGAAGAAATTACACATAGATTTTATCTCAATTAAGAATAAATACCTTTATATTTTAACATTTTCAACGGAAGAGTCAATTAAAATAGTCTAAATTCCCAATTCTTCCAAGAGCTGTTTCTGCTTCTTGTTCAAGCTCTTGGGAATTTCCACGATTATTCTGACAAACTGATCGCCGATTCCTCGGTTATTTAGCCTCGTGACGCCCTTCTCTTTTATTTTAAATATTGTTCCTGATTGTGTTCCTTCCGGGATCTTTAATTTTACCGGCCCATGGATAGTATCAATATCAATCTTGTCTCCCAAGATCGCCTGGGTAACACTGATTTTTTCTTCGGTGCGGATATCATAGCCTTCGCGAAGGAATTTTTTATGATTCTTAACCGAGACACGCAAATATAAATCGCCGGCCGGCGCGCCTTTTTGTCCGGCCTCGCCTTGGCCGCTCAATCTTATCGATTCGCCGTCATTGATACCGGCCGGAATCCGGACCTTAAAACTAACTTGATCGCGATAAACGCCATCGCCGCCGCATTTAGTACATTTCTGCAAATATATTTTTCCTTCGCCGCTACAATGCGAGCAAACCGATTGTGTTTGGATATTGCCGAGAATAGTTCTTTGAACACGATTAATATGGCCGGTGCCCTGGCAGTTCGAGCAAGTCTCGACTTTGGCTCCCGGTTCAACGCCGTCGCCGTGGCAACGGCTGCAAGTTACATTTTTAGAAAAATTTATTTCTTTCTCCAAACCGAAAGCCGCTTCAAGAAAATCCAAACTAACTTTCATTTCCAAATCGCGGCCGCGCGCATTCTTACGCGAGGCGCCGCGGCTTGAACCGCCACCGAAACCGAAGATATCGCCAAAACCGCCAAACATATCGCCCAAATCTTCAAAATCGACCCCGCCGCCGTTCTGAAAACCAGAAAAACCGCCGCCGAAACCGCCGCCGAAACCTCCGGGGCCACCAGCTTGACCGTTCTGATAAGCCGAACCGAAACGGTCATATTGCTGCCGCTTTTCGGGGTTGCCTAAAACCTGATGGGCTTCATTAAGCTCCTTAAATTTTTCCGCGTCGCCACCTTTATCGGGATGATGCTCATGCGCTTTCTTGCGGAAAGCGGCCTTGATCTCATCTTGAGAAGCGTTCTTATCGACACCTAAAATATTGTAATAGTCTTTGGACATAATCAACGATAATTTATTTAATATTAAACAATATTATGTATTTTTTTAAATATATAATTGACATCTGATATAATATCAGATATACTATTAATGTAGTTAGAGATAATTACATTGATTCTAAAGCTTAGGGGTCCCATACGGATCCTTTTTGCGTTTTATACGGACATTTCTCTCGGCCAGCAGACGAAATTCTTAATCTTTTTAATATCAAAAATAAATAGTCCTCTTTTATCAGACCTATCCGACTCAACTGCATCATTTTTTCTATATTGCAGCGCATTAAGCTCAGAGGATACCTTCCGGGCGGTAGCGAATAGCAAGACATTCTTATTGTCATCAAGCAGCTGGACAATCGGGTCGACAAAATCGCTATCTCCACTCCACAAGACATAAGTGTCTACCGGACTCTTATAATAATCTACCAGCATATCCCTGCCGATCTCGACATCAAAATTACATTTTAAATCTTCAATGTAATAAATGCCCGAGCCATTCATCTCTTTGAATCTGGCATTAAGGTATTCAATATTCTCGATAGTATACTTATCGAGCAAGCATTTCCTAGTGAATTGTTTTAACAAATCAGGTGAAGACAGGCTGATACTGGAAACATCAATGGAATGTTTCATCTTTTTAACAGGCTTGGTCTTTAAATCATAGCCGAACCTGACTATATCCCTAACCTCTTCTTCGGAATGTTCATCGCCAGGTAATGACCCTTTGTATATTTTAATTGAACGGATATTATCAAAGGAATCTAGAAATTGCTTCAATCTTTTCAAATGTACATGCCAGCCTAATTTTTCAGACCATGGCCTGACATTGGCATAATCGATATAAATATTAACGCTGCCTTCAAATATCTTTTCTAACTCAAAGATCCTCTCCGGAAATTTCTTGGCAAGTATTTTTAACCTTTCTGTCTTTGGAACAAACATAAATATTGATTAAATCCGATTATTTTTACAGATATCGGCATAAAATTGCGCCGACGGGCGAGCAATGCGCTCATAAGTCTGATAATTAATTTCAAATAAGCCGAAACATGGAAATATCCCTTTACTTCCAGGCCTTCGCTAATAGCCCGATGGACATTCTTCAAGATCTCTTTGATATACCAAGCGCGATGCTGATCACCCTTGTCAGCAAGACCGTTTTCCGTGATATATACCGGCAACCCATATTTCTTCAAGTCTTTTAAAAGATGATAAATTCCTTCGGGATGCAAACCCCATTCGAGATCAGATTTTTTCTCGTAAGAATACATGCGGCCAAATCCGTAATTAATAAAATTATGAAAATAATAGTTAAGACCGATAAAATCCTGGCGGCCTTTTATTTTATTCAGGAAGCGAAAATTCCACCACCAGTCGGCGCACCCTTTTAACATCTTATTTATCAAAGCCCCATTGGCAGCTTCGAAATACATATTGTTCTTGGCAATACCTACCTTATTACCCTGATCGATCGATTTTAAAATTACATATACTTCCCGATGGGCTCGCGCCAAATTATTAATCACGCGCCAAAAAGCTAACGGATTCTTTTTTTGCGGCGGCCATTCGCCGACCAGATAACTCTGTGAGGCGTAGACCATGGGCTCATTCAGCGTAATCCAAAAATTAACTTCTTCATTTAAATAAGTAACAATCTTTTCTACAAATTTTTTAAAATATTCCGCCGTCTTTTTATTCTCCCAGCCGCCTTTATCTCTGAGCCAAAGAGGCAGGGGCCAATGCCAGAGAGTCATAAACGGTTCGATCCCCTGCGCTCTCAATTTCTTTACCATCTCCTTATAGTATTCCAGGGCTTCCTCGCTGAATTTTCCTTCTTCCGGCTCTACCCGCGACCAGTCGACGGAAAAACGATAAGCGTTCGCGTTCAATTCTTTAAGGCAAGCGATATCCGCGTTATTCTCGACGTAAGAGTTGGCGGCTACACCGGAAATAAAATCAAGCGGATCCAATTGCTTCTTCGTAAGATCAGCCAAGCGTCGCGGCGACTTCTCCCATTCGGTCCAGTCGTTAATCAATCCGCCTTCAACCTGGTGCGCCGAAGTGGCGCAACCCCAGAAGAATTGTGGCGGGAAAATTAAGCTTCTTTCATCATTCATAATATTTATCCCTTAATAAGCCGCCCCAACATAGAGGCGGCCTATAAGGGCTAAATTATTTCTTCTCTTCAACTTCGCCTTCGACGACGTTGTCGTCTTTCTTGGCCTCGCCTGCACCGGCGGCGCCGGCATCGGCTTGCCCGGCTCCAGCCTGGTCGGCTCCTGGAGCGCCGGCTCCCGGCTGCTGGTACATGGCCGCGCCGATTCTCTGCGCGATAGTATTAATCTCTTCCATTTTCTTTTTCATATCCTCAAGATTGCCAGACTCTTTCGCCTTCTTGAGTTCGGCATTCTTGTCTTCCAATTCTTTCTTATCTTCCGGTTTCATCTTATCGCCGCTTTCCTTAATCATCTTTTCCATAGTGAAGCTGATAGCGTCGGCCTGATTTTTAATCTCGACTTCTTCCTTCTTTTTCTTATCTTCTTCGGAATGCAGTTCGGCCTCCTTCTTCATCTTTTCAATCTCTTCTTTTGATAATCCGGAGGAAGCAGTGATGGTGATCTTCTGCTGCTTATTAGTCGCCTTGTCGGTCGCGGAGACGTTCAAGATGCCATTAGCATCCAAATCGAATTTAACTTCCACTTGAGGAATGCCGCGCGGAGCAGACGGAATACCGTCTAAAGTGAAATGGCCCAAAGTCTTATTATCAGCTGCCATCGGGCGTTCGCCTTGAACAATATGAATTTCTACCGCAGTTTGTCCATCGGCGGCCGTTGAGAAAACCTGAGATTTAGAAGTCGGGATAGTCGTGTTTCTTTCAATTAACGGAGTAGCGACGCCGCCCAAAGTTTCAATGCCTAAAGTTAAAGGAGTAACATCCAATAATAAAACATCTTTGACATCGCCTTGTAAGACACCGGCCTGAACAGCTGCGCCCATGGCGACGACTTCATCCGGATTAACGGTTAAATTCGGCTCCTTGCCAAAGAATTCTTTAACTTTCTGCAAAACTAAAGGCATGCGGGTCATACCGCCGACCATAACGACTTCATTAATATCAGATAGCTTGAAGCCGGAATCGGCTAAAGCTTTCTTGCACGGTTCAATAGTTTTATCTACTAAATCCATAACTAAAGCTTCTAATTTAGCGCGGGAGAGTTTCATGACTAAGTGCTTCGGACCGTTCGCATCAGTCGTAATAAACGGCTGATTAATTTCTGTTTCTTGAGCGGTTGATAATTCAATCTTGGCTTTTTCCGCCGACTCTTTGATTCTCTGCAAGGCTAAAGTATCTTTGGACAAATCAATACCCTGATCCTTTTTAAATTCTTCAATAATCCAATTAATAATTCTCTGGTCAAAATCTTCGCCGCCCAGATGAGTATCGCCGTTAGTGGCTTTGACTTCAACGGTATCAGCGGAAATATCCAGTACGGAAACATCAAAAGTGCCGCCGCCTAAATCATAGACGACGATTTTCTGGCCCTGCTTCTTATCGAAGCCATAGGCTAAAGCCGCAGCCGTCGGTTCATTGATAATACGTTTGACGTCCAGACCGGCAATCGCGCCGGCGTCTTTCGTCGCCTGGCGCTGCGAGTCATTAAAATAAGCTGGAACAGTAATAATCGCTTCCGTAATCTTCTCGCCTAATTTCGCTTCCGCGTCAGCTTTTAATTTAGTCAGGATCATCGCCGAAATTTCTTGCGGCGTATATTCCTTATCGCCGATCTTGACCTTCACGCCTTCGCCGGCTTGAAGAATCTTGTACGGCGCGGTTTTCAGATCGCGCTGCACTTCGTCTTCGGCAAAATGGCGGCCGATCAAACGCTTGACGGCATAAACCGTATTTTCCGGATTGATGACCGCTTGACGCTTGGCAGATTGACCGACGATGCGCTCATTATTCTTAGACACCGCCACAATTGACGGAGTCGTGCGGTTGCCCTCGATGTTTTCCAAAATTTTCGGAGCGCCGCCTTCCATGATGGCCATGGCGGAATTCGTCGTTCCTAAATCAATTCCTAAAATTTTTGACATATGTTTTTTAATTTAATTATTTCTTCTTCGCTAAAATCTTAATTGTCTTCGGCTTGACTTCCGGCGCTTTCGGCACGGTCACTTTTAATATACCCTCTTCGTTGGTCGCCACGGCCTTATCGCCATCGACTTTCGTCGGCAGCGGGATAGAACGATAGAAAGAACCGCGGCGGATCTCCTTGCGATAATAGTTCTTATCTTCCACCTCGCTCTTCTTCTCGCTTTCGCCCTTGATGGTCAGGACGTTGTTCTCGATCGAGATATCGACTTTCTCCGGATCAATGCCTCCCAATTGCGTTTCGACGACGACATTATCCTTGTCTTCGTACATATCAATCGCCGGCGTAAACCCAAATTGATTGCCGCGCACGGCCGGAAGCATCTCGCCCATCACTTTGTCCATGTCATCAAATTCGGAAAAAAATGGAGCCCATTTGATTAATGACATAAATTTCAGATATCTTCCCGTAAAACTTGGGCCTAGCCCAGTAGAGACGGAAAGAAAAAATTAATATTTTTATTCAACTATGACTTTTGCATGCCTGATAACTTTTCCATTCAGCTTATACCCCGGCATGATTTCTTGCTTAACTTTTTCGCCTTGACCGTCAATCGCTTCCATAAGGTCATGATCAAATTTTTCACCGACGGTTTTTATTTCCGTAACGCCTCTCGCTTCCAAAATATCCTTGAATTGCTTCAAGACATGCTTCACTCCGACTGCCCAAGGATTCTTAGCCTCTTCTTCGTTCAATCCGGACATAGACAGCTTTAGATGGTCGTAAACGGGCAGGACATCCTGCAAAAAATCGGCCAGCGCATATTTTATAAAATCTTCTCGGTCCTTTGCCGTCTGTTTTAAAAGATTCTGATAATCGGCCAGAGCGCGGAGATATTTATTCTCGTTCGTCTCGGCTTCTTCTTCTCTTAAAAATTCAAAACGCGACTTCTTAACTCCATCTATCTCGACTTCTTCCAGGAACATCTGCTTCGGGCGCGCCCAAATCTTATTCTCGTCCTCTAAATCCTGATAAACGACCAGATCCTCTTTGGTTTCAGAATCCTTAGCTTCGTTCAAGAACCTATATTCATGCCCTTTGTAATGGCGGTAAATTCCTTTTTTTATTTCTTCATTCATATTATTCAAATTTTTTCTTAATAAATTCCACCAGCGCCAGATTCTTCTCATAATCCATCCGCATCGGGCCCAATATGCCTAAAACGCCGCTATGATTATTATTCTTATATTTAACGAGAACCGCGCTCAAAAAATTTCCAAAAGGATTCTTGGAACCGATTAAAGTCTGCCCGCCTTCGGAGAGATCCTCAAAGACCTCATCGATAATTTCCTCAAGGCGGTC
>Ga0172381_10001486_pt1 | contig 27433 bp, 28 predicted proteins | sample Leawel6488metaG_FD_119754 | JGI IMG/M metagenome (GOLD analysis project Ga0172381, IMG submission 119754) | Leachate microbial communities from a municipal landfill in Southern Ontario, Canada - Leachate well 64-88 metaG | ecosystem: Engineered > Solid waste > Landfill > Unclassified | place... | reverse complement strand
CGAACAAATTATAACCAAATATGTTAAACTCCAAGGCCGAGGACAGGAATATGTCCAAATTCATAAGGATCAGCTGAAGCTGTTTTAGATACCCCGTCAGCTTGCTGCGGGGAGTATTCATTGGGAAAAATCTAGCCATATTTATCCTTTGTTTATGCAAATTTTGGAAAATGATAATGGGCGGTGGGTTTGTCCCGGCGAGCAAAATATAATTTTGTTGGGAGGTCGCGAATTATCAATTTATTCGGTTGTATTAAATAATGGAATGATCGTTGTGAATAGAGATGCGCAATTTGATTCCCGTGAAATAACAAGCAAGGATGTTGAAGAAACTTATAAATTTGAGAATGGAAAATTAATTAAAATAGAGGAAAAAACCATTAAATTGCATGAACCATTGGGATAATTTTGTCTTAAATTACTAACCCTTTGTAAAGTGTTAGTATTGACAATTGTTAACCCTTCGCGATGGGGCAAGGATATCAAGCCGATGGCCCGACTTTTTAAATGTGATTGTCTAAAATATGTCAATAGTAATGACATATTTTAGATGAAAATGTGTCAATAATATTTTTGATATTAAAAAGATAAAAAGTAATTGCTTGCAAGACAAATGGATTGGTTTAGTTTGTTATTTGGAAAATAATTTTGAATATAGTTGTCAATGCGGATGGCTGAGAGAACATTGGCGGTAAAAAAATTATAAAAATCGCGCTTTGGAAATGGCTTTTATCAAATTATTCAAATTAAACAAACTTATATGAATTCAAACCAAAAAGGATTCGCAACGCTGGTCGTGCTTCTGGCCGCACTTTGTCTGGCCGCGATCGGCATCGGCACTTATTTTTATGTTTTCCAAACCGCCAAGCCGAAACCCGTGCCCGCGGCGCAAAAACCAATCGGAAAACCGGTGGAAGTTGCGTCAACAACTCAAGACACCGCAAATACCGCGGAAAGCCAACGGGCGGCCGCTTCAACAACAACAGCGGCGGTCGATACTTCCGGCTGGCAGACTTATCGCAACGAGGAATACGGATTTGAATTTAAGTATCCGGAAAATGAATTTTTTGGAGAGATTGCCGGTGATGCCGGTTTTGAATATTGCGACATATCAAAAGTTGATCGGGCGTGTTCTATATGCGGGAATGATAGCAATTATAGGTATTCCGGAGAGGGTATCGGCGATGGATGGGTCGGTTCAAGCGGTCGGGAGTATTGCCGTTGCGAGAATGATGACATTGCAATGGGCGTCGGCTATGATACTTATAGGTATGTTACCGCCAAGAACAACAAATGTTTCTTTTTTAGTTTTACCGTAACGCAATATCATTTTTGCGCCGATATAGGGGACGAATGTTATAACGAAAATCAACAAACAAATGATAATATTAAGTTAATTGAACAAACTTTCAAATTTACTAATTGACTTTGAATTACGAAACTGTTCTTCGTTAACTTTTTTTGCGCCACCGCAAATTTTATTGCTATAAAATTTGCTATAAATTCGCGCCGTCGCGCTCATAATTGTCGCAAAAAAGGTTAACTGCGCCCAGTTTCGTAATTCAAAGAAATTGAAACAAATAAAATCATCACTTTTTGCAGTTCGGTTTTTGTTTATTGGCGTTGGTGGTACAATGGAGATGCTTAACTTAAATTATGCCGAGGAGGAAAAAGAGAAAAAATTTTAAGTTTATATTGATTGCGCTGGCGATTGCGGGCGGGGTTTGGGTGGCCGCGGATTTTTGGTTTAATGTTTGGCGGGCGGCGCCGAAAGAAGTTGGCACCGAGGAGGCGGCGGCAATTCCGGTTGCGCCGATTGGGAAACCGGCGACCAGTTCCGAAGAAGTTGCGCCGGCGTTGGAAAATGGATTTAAAAGCGAAATCTATCGCGATGCGGCGCTTGGGTTTGAATTGCGATATCCGGCGTTTGCGGGCGATGATGTCCAATGTCCGAAATTGGAAAAAACTGCGGATGGGTTTTCGCTGGGGATGTTTTCTTTTTTGGTTGTCGGCAAGCAAGGTAATTTAGATGAATTTATCGCCAGTGAATTGCAGGGAATGGCCGCTGATGATAAAAAAACAATTATGATTGATGGCAATCCCGCGACCAAGATTGATTACCAGGCCGGCGGGATGGGGTGGTATGGCAGTACGACTTTCATTGAATATGGCGGCAAATTTTTTGAGTTCGGGCTTTTGGCCAACGAATCATCGGCCAAGTGCGGCGGCATTGACGATTATGAAGATCGGGTCTATCAGTCGGTGATTTCCACCTTGAAATTCGCGAATTGAAGCAAAAAGGCGGGGTGATTGCGTTCGCCTTTTTTGTTTGTTAAAATGAATTATTACGGCCGATGAAAATCAATGTTGAAATAAATAGTTTGGCGAAGGTCGCGGCGGACAATAAGCTGATAAAGAAGGCGGCGATGGAGGTGGCGGCGGGTGAAATGCAAAATGCGTCCGAACCCGGGGAGGTGGAAGTTTCAATTGCTTTGGTGAGCCCGGCAAAAATCCGCGCGATCAATAAAAAGTATCGTCAAAAAGATCAGGTAACCGATGTCCTATCGTTTGCGGAAGGCGATGTTGAAAATGATGGAATCAAACATCCGCGCTTATTGGGCGAATTGGTTATTTGCCCCAAACAGGTTAAAGATGATGCCAAGGAGGCAAAGGTTTCTTTTAAATATGAATTGGCTTGGGTGACGGTGCATGGGATTTTGCATTTGTTGGGCTATGACCATGAAACCGGAGAAAATGATGCAAAGACAATGAAGCAAAAAGAGCAATTTTGTCTTTCAAAATTAAAATTTAAAAGTGTAAAGCGAAAAGCGTAAAATAATATACGTTTGCGCATTTCTGTTTTACACTTTTCGCTTTACACTTTACGCTTATTCTATGGCAAAATTTTCACCATTAGTCGCCGGTTTGGACATCGGCACCAGTTCCATAAAAATCGTGGTTGCGCAGAAAAAATCCTCCGGGGAGGGATTGGATACCATTTATGCGGGGCAAAGGCCTTCCCGGGGAGTTCGGCGGGGAGTCGTGGTTGACGCGGAAGCCGTTTCCCGATGTATCGGGGAAGCGGTCAAGGATGCGGAATTGGCGGTGGGGCGCGAATTGGCCGGGGCGTATATCAGCGTCAATGGCAGCCACATATTTTGCACTCAATCGCGCGGATTGGTTTCGGTATCGCGCGCCGATAACAATATTTCCGCCGAAGATGTTGACCGGGTTTTGCAGGCGGCGCGGACGATTTCGCTGTCAACCAACAAGGAAATTATTGATGTCTATCCGCGGGAATTCGCGGTTGACGGCGAGAGCGGCGTGAAAGATGCGATTGGAATGAAGGGGGTGCGGCTGGAGGCCGAAGTGTTAATTGTCGCTGGATTTTCGCCTTATTTGCGGAATTCCGATCAGGCGGTTTTGCGCGGTGGATTGGAGGTGTTCAATCGCGCGCCGGCGGTGATCGCCGCCGCGGCATCGGCGTTGTCCGATCGACAAAAAGAATTGGGCGCGGCGGTTCTGGATATCGGCGCGGGCACGACGGGGCTGGCGGTTTATGAAGAGGGCGATCTTTTGCATTTGGCGGTTCTGCCGATCGGTTCGTCAAACATTACCAACGATATTGCCATCGGCGCCAAAACCGATGTGGAAACCGCCGAACGGTTGAAAATTGAAAAAGGAATTTGCGTTTTTAAAGGCGCGGATAAAAAAATTCGGATTGGGGCGGGACAAGGGGATGAAGGGACGAAGGGGCATGCTCCTAACGGCGGGCAATTTCGGGAGCGGGACGGCGAAGTTTTTTCACAAAGATTGATTTCAAGAATCATTCAGGAGAGAACGGCGGAAATTTTTGATCTGGCCAACAAGGAATTGAAAAAGATTGGCCGCGACAAAAAATTGCCGGCCGGGATTGTATTGACCGGCGGCGGGGTTAAGCTGGCGCAAATTGACGAGGTGGCCAAAAAAATATTCCAACTGACGGTGAGCGTGGGCGTGCCGCGGGATTTTGAAAACATTGACCAGGATCCGGCGTTGGCCGCGGCTTGCGGTTTGGCGGCGATGGGTTGGAAAGAACAGGAAGACGATGCCGGCGGTTCGCCGCGGTTTCCCATGGGCGGCGGCGGTTGGGACAAAGTGAAGAAATTTTTCAAGATATTTATTCCATAAGATTGTTTGCGTGATTTGTGTGTGTGGGGGGGTAATAAAAATTAAAAATGTAAATATCAAAAATCAAAATGACAATTCAAAATATAAAATTTGGAATTCAATAATTTTAAATTTTATACTGTCATTTTTCATTTTGATTTTTCAATTTTCAATTTTTCCGAAGGATGTTTAATCCAATCAATATAAAAGTGATCGGGGTGGGGGGATCGGGAAATAATGCGATCGGAAGAATGGAGAAAGACCGCATTCGCGGGGTTGAATTGATTGCGTTGAATTCGGATTACCAAGATCTCAAAAAGGTCAAGGCGGATTTAAAAATTCAGATTGGCCGAAAACTTACCCAGGGGCTGGGAAGCGGAATGAATCCGGAAATGGGCCGCAAGGCCGCCGAAGAACAGCGCGAAGAAATTAAAAAAGCGATTGAGGGCGCCGGGATGGTGTTTGTGGCTTGCGGCATGGGCGGGGGCACCGGTTCGGGCGCGGCGCCGGTGGTGGCCGAAATCGCCAAGGCATCGGGCGCGCTGACCGTGGCGGTGGTGACGCGGCCGTTTTCGTTTGAGGGCTCATATCGCCAGCGAATCGCTCAGGAAAGCATGGATTTAATCAAAGGCAAAGTTGACTCGCTGATTTCAATTTCCAACGATAAATTGCTGGCGACGCTCAATCCCAATACCACTTTGGCCAATGCGTTTTGGATTTGCGACGAAATTTTGCGCCAGGCGGTGCAAAGCATTTCGGATTTGGTGTTGTCGCCGGGTATCATCAATGTTGATTTTGCCGATGTTCGTTCCATTTTGAAGGACTCGGGGCGCGCGGTTTTTGGTATTGGCCGGGCCAAAGGCGAGAAGCGTGCCGAAGTTGCCGCGCGTGCGGCCATTGAATCGCCGCTGTTTGATGTGCCGGCGCGAGGCGCCAAAGGTGTTTTGTTTAATGTAACGGGCGGCGCGGACATCAGTTTGTCCGAGGTTGAAGAAGCGGCCAAAATCATCACTTCCGAAATCAATTCCCAGGCGCGGGTGATCTTCGGCGCGGTGCACGACCAAACCTTGCCCAAAGGTGAAATCAAAATCACCGTCGTGGCCACCGGATTTTAATCTTAATTTTTGGCGGTTGACGGGAAATTTGGGTGGGGTAAAATGGGTATATTGTCTTTGATATTTTCTCCGGGTTCCGGTTTGCGCCCCGCGCAGATCGGATTTAAAGTCGTTTTTAAATTTGAGAAATTAATGTTTTGCGGCCGCACTCATACAATTTTTTTCATTATTGCCTTATTTAATCTGCGGTAAATCAAGGTTTTGTAATTTTGGGCAATAATTAAAAAAATTGTAAATGGCCGCAAAACATTAATTTCTCAAATTTAATTAATTTAATTAAAGGTTATTATGGAAAACACAATCAACAAAATCACCAAGGTGCAAAAGCGGGATGGGCGGATCGTGGATTTTGATTTTGCGCGGATTACCAGCGCGATTTTCAAGGCGATCACCGCCACCGGCCAGGGGGATGAGGCCAAGGCCGACAAAATTGCCGCGGATGTTTTGAAGTTGTTCAATCGGCGTTTTAAGAATGACGGCATTCCGAGCGTGGAGCAGATCCAGGATATCATTGAAGAGGTTTTGATTATGGAGGGATTGGTGGATACGGCCAAATCCTATATTCTTTACCGCGAACAGCGGCGGCGCATCCGCGACGCGGCGGTGGCTTCCGACGAGGCGATTGAGCGGGTGGATCAATATTTGGAAAAAATGGATTGGGAAGTGCAGGAAAATGCCAATATGGCGTTTTCGTTGCAGGGTTTAAATCACTACGCGGTTTCGTATATCGTCAAAAAATATTGGCTGAACAAGATCTATCCCAAAGAAATCCGCGATGCCAACGAGTCGGGCGATTTTCATTTGCACAATTTGGACACTTTGGCGCCGTATTGTTCGGGCTGGGATTTGTATGACTTTTTGCGCAAAGGTTTTGGCGGCACGCCGGGAAAATTGGAATCCCAGCCGCCCAAGCATTTGCGCACGGTGCTGGGGCAGATTGTCAATTTCATTTACACTTTGTCGGGCGAAGTCGCGGGCGCGGTGTCGTTTTCCAACTTTGACACATTGGTGGCACCATTTATTTTTTACGATGGTTTGAATTACCACCAGGTTAAGCAGGCGATGCAGGAATTTTTGTTCAATATGGCCACGCCCACGCGCGTGGGTTTTCAGTGCCCGTTTTCCAATGTGACGCTGGATTTGACGCCGTCGCCCAGTTTTGCCAAACAGCCGGCGATTATCGGCGGCGTGCCGATGGATAAGGTCTATGGCGAATTTCAGGAGGAGATGAATATGCTCAACAAGGCGTTCTATGAAGTGATGATTGAAGGCGATCGCCACGGGCGGGTGTTCACTTTTCCGATTCCGACGGTGAGCATCACCAAAAATTTTGATTGGGACAATCCCAATTTGGAACCGATGTGGGAGGCCACGGCCAAATACGGCATCAATTATTTTACCAATTATATCAATTCGGATATGAATCCCGAAGATGTGCGCTCAATGTGTTGTCGTTTACGGCTGGATATGACCGAACTGCACAAGCGCGGGGGAGGGCTGTTCGGCGCGGGTGCGTTGACCGGCAGCATCGGCGTGGTGACGATGAATATGCCGCGCCTCGGTTATTTGTCCAAAACCAAAAAAGAATTTTTTGAACGCTTGACGCATCTGATGGATTTGGCCAAGGAAAGTTTGGAATTGAAACGCAAGGTGATTGAGGATTATATTGACAAGGGTCTTTATCCTTACTCGCGTTATTATCTGGCCAACATCAAAAAATCGCGCGGGGCGTATTACGGCAACCATTTTTCCACCATCGGCGTGGTGGGGATGAACGAAATGCTGGTGAACTTTTTGGGCGAGAACATCGCGTCCCACAAGGGGCGGGCATTTACGCTGGAAGTGATGGATTTTATGCGGGCGCGCATGCTGGAATACCAAAAAGAAACCGGCAACATTTATAATTTGGAAGCGACCCCCAGCGAATCAACCGCCTATCGTTTGTGCTTGAAAGACAAGGCCAAATATCCCGATATCGCCACGGCCGGCACCAAAAAGAGTCCGTATTATTCCAATTCGTCGCAATTGCCGGTTAATTTCACCGACGATTTGTTTGAGGCGTTGAAATTGCAGGACGACATTCAATGCCGTTACAACGGCGGCACGGTGCAACATTTGTTCTTGGGGGAAAGATTGTCCGATACGGCCAGCGTCAAGGCCTTGGTGAAAAAAATCTTTGAGAAATTCAGCTTGCCCTACATCACGCTCACGCCCACATTTTCAATCTGCCCCACGCACGGTTACATTGAGGGCGAACATTTCAAGTGCCCCAAGTGTACCATTGAACAGCCCTGCGAGGTCTATACCCGGGTGGTGGGTTATCTCCGCCCGGTGGGCCAATTCAACCTGGGCAAACAGCAAGAATACAAAGACCGCAAAGAATACAAAGTGAAAAAAGAAACCCTCGTATAATTGTATTTCGTATTTGCATTTGAGGTCGTTCCTCGGCAGCTTGTCCCGAGCGAAGCGAGGGATGCGCGCCGAGGTGCGACCTCGTCAAACTGTATTTTGTATTCGTGTTGTGAAAATGGGTTTAAAAATTGACGAAATTTGTTTTGAGTGTATAAATGAATTTATGGATAAAGTTGCAAAAATCACAATTGATCCGGCGGTGCGCTTTGGCAAGCCGTGTATTCGCGGCACAAGGATTGCCGTGGCCGATATTATCAATCTTTTGGCGGCGGGTTTTGCGATTGATGAAATTCCCGGCGAATATCGCGGAATTACCAAGAATGATGTTTTGGCGGCGTTGGAATTTTCCGGCCGGATGAATGTCAAAAAAGAATCCCTTGCGTAATTAAATTCTGTATTTGTATTTGAGGTCGTTTCCCTGCGAAGCTTGGTGTAGTAGGGGTGCGACCTCGCCAAACTGTATTTTGTATTTTGGTTCATTATCGACCCTGGCCACCCGCCGGGGATTGTTTTTGTTGCCGCTCTTGACAAATTATAGATTTCGTGTATAATAATTGTATTGTTTAAAATTAAATATTGGACGTGGCGAAGATGAGCGAAATTAGGGATGTTAAGAAAAATAATGTTACACCGACAAAGAATAACCAGACACCATCCAAAAAAGTGGTTTATCTTGGAGATCGTTTAGGAATGGTATATATTACCATTAAAAAACCTCTCGATTGGAAACCGCCGATTGTCCCAGGCGAGCAAAAAACATGGATGATCGATAGAGACGAATACCGCCGTTTCATGGCGGCAAAAAGAGAAGCGACTGCCGCTCGCGCTGGCTTAGAAGTAGAAGTTAAGAAAAAGGCCTTTTACGACCGGGAGATAGTGCTTCCTTGGGCCCATGAGGTTAGCCTCTCCGAATTAGTTTCGGAGTTATTCGAAGGTGGATATCACCTTGTCGGAACTGAACAAGGGTTCGACAAGACCAAGCAAAATAGGATGGTCTGGTATACCTTCGTGAGAAAAGAATTTTACAGACCTCCAATAAAGGAGTATGAAAATGTAAAACCTTTGGCAAAGGAGTGGTTGGAGCAATTCTTCTCAGAGAATAGAATGAACGTTACAATTAGCGTTCAGTCAATGGGATCAGAGAAGGATCCATCTGCAATGTCGGCGATTATCATGACCGATAGAGACCATGCGGCGCTGGAACAGGTCAGCGGATTGTATCTCCATTTAGGAGAAAAAGGATTGGTTCTTTCTTAAGGACCGGCATAGCACTAAGTATGTGCCACGATGTGAACAGTTGGGCTGGCTTCTTTCATAGAGGTCAGCCAAAATTTTTAATAATTCCAATTTTTAAATTTTTGTTATAATCAAAACATATGGACAATATTCAAAAACGGCAGGTTTATCCGGTGTTGCTGGATGCCAAGGTGTTTAATCTTTTGCCGGATAATCTCAAGAACTATTTACGGGCAATGGCCGATGAGGAAGATGTGGTGCTCCGGGGCGGCGCGGTGAAGCTGGTCGTTTTAACTTCGTTGATGCTGCAGGGAAAATTAAATGACCGGAAACGGTGGGAGGCGGAACGCAAGATCAATGATTTTGATGTTTCTTTTGTTTATAATAAATTGCCGGATGATTTGAAAAATGTTGTGGCGGAAAAATTCAACCGCGTTCGGGACAAGCTGGCCGCGGTTGGCGTTTCTTTGGAAGCTAAAGATATTGAGCTCGTTGAGGAATCGACCCGGGAAAGGGCGGTGGCCCGGGTGGTCGGACTTATTGATATGACCATCAATGAAGTTGCGATGATGCCGCAAAACCGGCAATGGTATTTTTATTACACACCGCAATGTTACCGCGCACTGGCCGAAGGCATTGGAATTTCCAATCCCCAGCCCGGTCATTTTTGGTTCAATGCCGGACGGATAATTCCGTCGTCGTTTCAAATGATCCGGCTGGTAAAATTCCTTGTTGCGGGCAAAGTGGACAAAATTTATTTGCCCAAGTGGTGGCGGGCGCTTTATATGGAAAACTATCAAAATAAGGCGGCGGCCGGGGAGATGCCGACGAACGCGCCTTTGGGTTTTTATTCTTTGGTATTGATGAAAAATTATTTCGGCGATAAACCGTTGTTGCAAAAACGAGCAATGGTGACGCTCTATGATCTGGGGTTCACCGAGATACTGGATCCGGAATTGTATATTCGCCAGCAGGAACGGATATTTGCCGATTCAGGTACGCAATTTGAACAAACCGATTTCACAATCGAGGAGGTGATTGACCGCTATTTGGAAAGTCGGCGCAAGAAAGAGGAAAGTCGCGCAAACCGTCAGGCGGCCCGGGCTAATTGCGGCCACGAATTTAAAATGATAAACTGCAATTTATGCGGCCGTAACCAATGCGTGATTGAAACCTGCGCCAAATGCGGCAAGAACAAAACCGGCGGTTATCTGCCTTGCACTCTGCGAATGTATGCCGGCCAGACTGACCCGAACAGTTTTTACGAAATCAAATAATATGAAAATTTGCGCGATTGCCAAGACGACTTTGATTGATTATCCGGGGCGGGTGGCGGCCATGGTGTTTTTGGCCGGGTTTATGAAATAAAATGAACTGAAAGTTAGCTTTAAGCTAACTTCCAGTTGGAATTTGACAGGAAAAACTAACAATGTAAAATGGAAGTAAGAATTTTTCTTACTTCGGTTTCACAAAGTTATTTATGGATAATTTAATCGCTCAAATTTATCAAATGCCAAAGACGGTTTTTAATACCCGGGATTTGGCATTGATTTGGAATGAAACAAACGCAGATCATTTGAAAGCTAAAATTGCCTATTATGTTAATCAAGGCGATTTGATTCGTTTGACGCGCGGAGTTTTTGCCAAGAATAAAAATTACGATGTGATGGAATTGGCAAATAGCATTTCCGCGCCATCCTATATCAGTTTTGAAACCGCGTTAAGATTTGCGGGAATGATTTTCCAACATTATGACACGATTTTTATTGCCGGCAAATGGTCAAAAATCGTGGCAATCGGCAGCCAAAAATTCGCCTTCAGAAAAATAAAAAAAAGTGTTTTATATAATTCGCAAGGAATTGAAAATCGGGGGAATTATTGCGTCGCCGGTCCCGAGCGGGCGTTTTTGGATATGATTTATCTTTTTCCGGATTATTATTTTGACAATTTATCGCCGGTGGATTGGGGCAAATGTTTTGAAATGGTTAAAATTTATAACAATAAACAATTGGAAAAGCGATTGATGATTTATCAAAAAAAATATGTTGAATAGGGAAAAGCATCGGTTAATAATGGGGCGGATCGTTGAGGATATCTATCGCGACATAGCTATCGCGCCGCAACTTGGATTCAAAGGCGGTACGGCGGCGTATTTGTTTTATGGTTTGCCGCGGTTTTCCGTGGATTTGGATTTTGATTTATTGGAAATTGAAAACCAAGAATTGAATCAAACGATTCTTGCGGAAATAAAAAAAATCATTGAAAAATATGGCCAGGTCAGGGAATCGCGGGTAAAAAGATTTACGATTTTCTCTTTACTTTCTTATGGGCGGGACGATCACAACATAAAGGTGGAAATTAACACGCGAAAATTTTTTTCGGATATCAAAAATCGCTATGAATTTAAGGAAAGCCTGGGCATTCCAATGCTAGTTGCCAAACCTGATTATATGTTTGCGACCAAATTGGCCGCGCTGACCGATAGGAAAAAAATGGCAATGCGCGATGTTTTTGACATTCATTATTTTGCCAAAAATAATTGGGACATTGATAAAGAGGCGCTTTTGGCGCAAACCGGAAAAAATCCCAAAGAGCAATTTTTAAATTGCGTTGCCGCGATTGAGAAAATAAAAGATAACCAGATATTGCAGGGATTGGGCGAATTGCTGGACGAAAAACAAAAAGAATGGGTGAGATTGTCTTTGCGGCAAGAAACTGTTTCGCTTTTGAAAAATTATGCGGTGGCAATGAATTCTTAAGTTGCAATTTTTATGAAAATTTGCGCGATTGCCAAGACGACTTTGATTGATTATCCGGGGCATGTGGCGGCTACGGTTTTTTTGGCCGGGTGCAATTTCCGGTGTCCATGGTGCTATTCCAAGGAATTGGTGCTGCCGGAATTAATCGCGCAACAGCCGGAAATTTTGCCGGAAGAGTTTTTTGCGTTTTTGGAGGGCAAAAGGGGATTGTTGGAAGGCGTGGTTTTGTGCGGTGGCGAGCCGACTTTGAATCCGGATTTGCCGGAATTCATCAAAAAAATAAAAGCCATGGGATTTTTGGTGAAATTGGACAGCAACGGCTCCAATCCCAAAATGCTGAAAGAATTGATTGATAACGAATTGATTGATTATGTGGCGATGGACATCAAACTTTCCAAAGAAAAATACGCGTTGGTTTTTAGCGGGGGTCCAACCCCCGCAAATAAGGCAGGATTAAATGCGGGGGTCCAACCCCCGCAACAATTTCCGCAAAATTTACAGGTGGAGGATATTGAGGAAAGCATAAAAATTTTGAAGAATGGCGCGGTTGATTTTGAATTCCGCACCACGGTGGCGCCGGGCGTGCACACGCCGGATGATTTGGGTCGGATGGCAAAGTGGATCGGTCAGGAGGTGCCGGGAATGCCGCCAAAATATTTTTTGCAAAATTTCCGGCCCGAGCGCAACATTGACCCAAAATTTGAAACCAAAAAACCTTTTCCGCCGGAATTTTTCATCGAAGCGCTGGAAAAGATCAAACCGTTCGTTTCCGATTGCCATTTGCGTTAGGCAAGAGGTATGATTATACTTTAAAACATTTATTTTTATACAACACGGATATTTTTCTGCAGAAATTTTCCTCGTGTTCGCGCCAGTCGCGCTCGCAGGGTTGTATAAAAATAAATGTTTTAAAGTATATATGTTTTTATGATTAAATGATTAAATGTTCTTATGGTGCCGAAATATGATTTGGAAAAAATAAAAGCCGGAATTGAGGGAAAGAAATGGGAGCGGGCGGCGGGGTTGTACGAAAGCGGCAAGATTGCCGAATTTGAGGAATCGTACCTTGGTTATACGGCATCGGTTTTAGGTGCCAAACCCTATGACGTGGCGGTTTCCGAAATTGATTTTACCCAAGGTGATTGCAGTTGTTTTATGGGCAGCAATGGCGCGGTTTGCAAGCATATGGTGGCGTTGGCGATTTATGCGGTATTGCGCGGTGCGCCAATTGTTAAAAGTTAATAGTCAAAGGTCAAAAGTTAAAAGTTATCCATGGTTTATCCTCAAATATTTTTGTGGGGTTGTGTGGCGGTGTTGGCGGGGGCGGGAATGGCATCATTGGTTTCAATTACGACTTTTTTGTTTTGGCTGATGGCGGCGGCGGCCGTTTTTTTGTTTTTGGCGGGATTGTTTATGAGGAAACACAAAGTTGCGGTGGCGGGAATTCTATTGGCGGGTTTTGTTTTGGGGTTTTGGCGGTTTGAGGTTGTGTGGCGCGAAACTCAAAATAACGATTTGATAAAGTTAAACGGACAAACGGTTGAAGTTGTTGGCCGTATTGTCAATGACCCGGTTTTGGGCGATTCCAGCCAGCAGATTGTTTTGCGGCCGAATGGGTTGAAGGGGAAAATTTTGGTGTTGGCGCGACGCTATCCGGAATATCGTTATGGTGATGAAATTAAATTTAAAGCCATACTGGAAACGCCGCAACCGTTCAATGGTTTTGATTATCAAAATTATCTGGCCAAGGATGGCATTTATTCAATGGCGCGTTATCCGGGAATTGAATTGATTTCCGAGAATAACGGCAATTTGATTTTTAGCGGTTTGCTTTGGATAAAACATAAATTAAAAGAGGGAATCAGTCAAAGTTTGCCTTCTCCGCAAAATTCGTTGTTGATCGCGATCTTGTTGGGCGATCAAACCGGTCTGGCGGGGTGCTCGGCCAAAGAGTTGGAAGTCGATCCAAATTGTGCAAAGCTGAAAGAAAAATTGAATATTGCCGGATTGCGTCATTTGGCCGCGGTTTCCGGCACGCATATCACGATAATGGCCAATATTATCGCGCCGCTACTGGTGGCGCTGGGGTGGTGGCGGCAGAAAGCGCTTTGGGCGACGCTGGTTTTTATTTGGCTGTTCATTGCCATGATCGGCTTGCCTGCCTCGGCGGTGCGTGCCGGAATTATGGGTGGGTTGATGATTTTGGCCCAGATTATCGGTCGGCCCGGCGATATTTTGCGCTTGATGACAATCGCGGCGGTGGCGATGATCTGGCAGAATCCGTTGGCGCTACGGTTTGATATCGGTTTTCAATTGTCATTTTTGGCAGTGCTGGGAATGATATTCTTTGCTGCGCCGATAGAAAAACGGTTGGACTTTGTTTTTAAATGGATGCGCGAACCGATGGCCATAACTCTGGCGGCGCAAATTTTCACTTTGCCGATATTGGCCTATAACTTTGGCTATGTCTCGCCTTATGGTTTGATTGCCAATGTGCTGGCCGAACCGGCGGTGCCGTTTATCACTATCTACGGTTTTGTTTTGGCAATCGCGGCGGCGATCAACTTTGCCCTGGGCTGGCTGTTATTTTTTCCAATGTGGCTGGCGCTGTCATATTTATTGGTTGTTGCCAATATATTTTCGTTATTGCCCGGCGCCAAACTTAATTTTGAAGTCGGTTTTATTTGGCTGGCGATTATTTATTTGATTTTGGGAGCTATTGCTTGGCGGATCAAGGAAAGCGAAAAATTTATTTTTTTAAATTAAATTTGTAAAATTAAAATTTTGGCGGTTGACATTTTAATTGCGATCGGGGTACCATAAATAATAATAAACTAAAATATGGGATTTTTTGATAGAATTATTGGTGGCGAAGCGCCTGATTCGGAAAATGCGGTTCCCGTACCAATTCCGTCCGCGGAGAGGGGAGAATCTTTAAGGGGGCGGTTTTCAGAAGTTAAAAATAATATATCTGGCATACTTGAAAAAAAGAAAGAATCATTTATTGCCGGGATGGAAGATTTTTCCGGAGATCCGTTTGTACGCGGACTTGTTAAGCGTGCCGCATTAACGCTGGCGGTATCCTTGATCGTATCAATTATGCATGGTGAGCCGAATATGATTGCTTCCGCGACGATGGATGGTTTAAGCGGTATTGATTTTAGAGGGGATATGGATTTAAATTTAACAAACGATTTTTCACTTGACGGAATAATCAATGAATCGTTGAATAATTCGCATATTGAACCGGATATTTCCGCTCCAATTTCCGCGGAGCAGTATCCTGTAACCGATTTGCCGATGCACGGAGAGTTGCTTAAATCCGATGGTCTTATTCATGCCGGGAGCGGAGAACATCTTAATAACATTTCGGAATTTAAAAGTCATGAAAATGAGATAATTATTCCCGATCCGAGCAAGATCAGGGCTGATGAAATTAATTCCGCTTTTTCTGACGCAGAACAATTAAATCCTGTTGCGGCCAATGACCCTGCAACTAATTTGCCGTTGGGTAAAGAATCTGCTCAAAATAATTTTGTCCACATTAAAGAAGGCGGTAATAATTTACCGGAATCTATTGGTTTAGAGTTGGAAGGGCAATCAAATCCTGACATTGTTAATAATGCCGAAATTGTCCATTCGCTCGAAAATAATTCAATTGATCGGCAAAATTTGCAAAATCTCGGCGGAAATTTTGAAAATGACGAAGTCAAAGATCTTAGCGGATTAGACGACAATTCTGATAAATTTAAGACCATAGAACTTGGCGATAATTCCGGTAAAGATAATGTTGCTCAATATTTGGGCGCTGATTCAAAAAAGTATGATTCTCCGATAGAGCTGGGCGCCAAACATGGTAATGTTGAAAATTTTAAAGATCTTGGCCAAGGTGGTCAAAGCCCTGGGAAATCGGACAATATTGTAAATACTCGTGGCGAAGCCGGGAAAGAAATTCTTAAAAAATTGTTGAAAAAGTAATGTTTGCGGATATTTTTTGGTGATTATGGCAATGGGGGAATGTTAATTTTTAAAAATTATGGTTCAAGATATGCAAAAAAATGAAAATTTTTTAATCCGTATCTATAAAGCGCTTGGATTTGCACCGGATGAAATCAAGGAATTGGGAAATAGCTTGGCGGGAGCTCAACAATTGGCGGTGTCAACGGAATTATTGCGCAGTTTTACCGATGAGGAAAAAAGGGCAATTAATGAATCGGCGCAAAAATCAGATGAGGAGAAAAAAGCGGTGGTGGATCGGATTGCCAAAGCGCACATAACTGACGACGATTTTAAATCGCGAGCGCAAGATGAAGTTAAGAAAGTATTAGATGAGCATATCGCCTATCTTAAAACTTGCGGCGATACCGCGCAAAAAGCCGAAATTGCCAAGATCCTGGCTGAAGTCGGATAATTTTTTGCATTATGCGGTCGCGGGCTTTATGTCCGTTTTTTTTGGATATACGCAAGTTTGGATTTTTTGGCATATAAAATAAATTTTTGATATGATGGATCAATGGCGGAAATTTTAAAAAAATTTGTAAAAAAAATCGCAAAGAAAAAATCAGATATGGCAATGGAAAAAATCGCGGGGAAGGCGTGGGTGGTGAGCGTGAATATGGGGTATGGGCATCAGCGGACGGCGCATCCGTTGCGCGGTTTGGCGTATAAAGGGCAGGTGATCAATGCCAATGATTATCCCGGAATCCCGGATAAGGACAAAAAAATTTGGAAGGATTCCCGCCGGTTTTACGAAGCGATTTCCAAATTCAAGCGGATACCATTGATCGGCGGGGCGGCGTTTTCCTTGTATGACAATTTGTTTCAAAAGATTATTGAATTTTATCCCATGAAGGATCTGTCGCGGTCGCCGTTTTTAACCAACGGCACTTATGGTTTGATTAAAAACGGCTGGGGAAAAGATTTTGTGCAAAAATTGGAAAAAAATCCGCTGCCGCTGGTGACCACTTTTTTCATTCCGGCGTTTATGGCCGAAGAGTTTGATTATTCCGGCGAAATTTATTTGATTGTTTGTGATGCCGATATCAGCCGGCAGTGGGCGCCCAAGGATCCGATTAACAGCCGCATCAATTATTGCGCGCCCAATGCGCGCACGGCGGCGCGGCTCAAACTTTACGGCGTGCCCAAGAAGCGGATTTTTTTGACCGGTTATCCGTTGCCGGAAGCCAATATTTCTTCGGTCAAAAAAGATTTTGAAGAAATGGATATTGTCAAAGCCGATTTGGGCCGCCGTCTGGCCAATTTGGATCCGGCCGGGGCATATTCGGATAAATATTGCGCTTTGGTCAAAGAACAATTATGCAAGTTGCCCCAAAAATCGCGCCGGCCGCTGACAATCATGTTTTCCGCCGGCGGGGCGGGGGCGCAGGGCGAGATCGGTTTGAACATTGTGCGCCAGCTGGCCGGCCGGATAAAATCCGGAAGCGTCAAGGTGGTTCTTTCGGTGGGCATCAACCATAAATTGAAAAAGATTTATCAGGAGGAAGCGCGGAAATTGAAAATGGACAAATGCCCCGGATTGGAAATTCTGTTTGAGCGCAAAATCGCGGATTATTTTGACCGTTTCAACGAAACCTTGCGCCAGACCGATATTTTGTGGACCAAGCCCAGTGAGCTTTCGTTTTATTCGGCGCTGGGCGTGCCGATTATTGTGGCGCCGCCCATCGGTTCGCAGGAGGATTTTAACAAGAGTTGGCTGTTGAAGTCGGGGTTTGGAATTGAGCAAGATGATATGCGCAGCATCGGCCAATGGCTTGACGATTGGCTGGCCAATGGTTATTTGGCAGAAGCGGCGATGGAAGGTTTTATTGAGGGAGAGAAGATGGGAACGAAAAATATAAAACAGCTGGTATTTGGGGAATAAATTGAAAATTTAAAAATCAGTTTGGCGGGCAGTTTTACTAAACTGATAATGAAAAATGACAATGTAAAATTTAAAATTTTAAAAATGCCGACATTTTACATTTTCAATTGTAATTTTGATTTTTGATTTTTACATTTTAAATTTTGTTATGTTGTGGCTATACATTGCTATCGGCAGTTATATTTTGCTGGCGCTCACCTCGCTGATTGACAAAATTCTTCTGGGCGGGGCGCTTTCCAATCCCAAGCTTTACGCTTTTTACGTGGGAATTTTGAGCGTGGCGGCGTTTTTGTTGTTGCCGTTGGGGATGTGGGCAAATCCCGCGTTGCCGCTTTTGTTGACGGGCGCGGCGGCGGGCGCGGCGCAAATCTATGGTTCTTATTTTTACCTTTCCGCGCTGGGGCGGTTTGAAGCGTCGCGCGTGGTGCCGATCATCGGCAGTTTGGTGCCGATTTTCGGATTTTACCTGACGGTTTTGGTTTCGGGCGGGAATGCGGTTTTAAACCAGCAAGAACTGGCGGGATTTTTTTTGCTGATCGCGGGCAGCTGGCTGATTATGGCCAAGGGTTTTTCAATCAAGAAAAACGGGTTGCCGGCGATCGCCGCCGCCGCGCTGCTTTTTGCGCTTTCGGTGGTGCTGGCGAAATTGGTTTATCTGCAACTGCCGTTTTTTAACGGGTTTTTGTTGACGGCGTTCGGTTCGGTGGCTGCGGCCGCGAGTTTTCTTTTTGACGGCGATGTCCGGCGCACGGTTTTTGGCCGCCACACGGTCAAAAAAAACGCCCGGCCCAAATTTTTGTTTTTCGCGGGGCAGGCGATGGGCGGGATTGCATTTATGCTTCAAAGTTTTGCGGTGTCACAAGCGCCGCAAGCCAGCGTGCCGGTGGTCAACGCCATGGCCGGAATCCAATATGTGGCGTTATTTGTCTTTTCAATCATTATTTCTTTTTTCCACCCGGGCGCGCTCAAGGAAAAAACAAGCTTGTCGGTGATTCTTCAAAAAGCGTTTGCCATCGCCCTGATAATGCTGGGCTTGTTTATTTTCGCCCTGAATTGACTATTTGTCGGCCGATTGTATAATCAAAAAATAATTCAAAAAATAATACCAAAATTTACGTAGTTGGTTTAAAATGCGCGCAAAGCAAGGGTCTATTCCTCGCTAATGCGAGGGTTAGTCCCTTGCGGAAAGATTCAGCCGCGTAAGTCAAATAATATGATTACTCAATATATTAAATCTCAATTCAAAAAGGCGGTATATAAAATCTTGGATGACGGAACTTATTTTGGAGAAATTCCCGGCCTCAATGGAGTTTGGTCAAATGGCAAAACATTGGAAATATGCCGCCAGGAATTGCAGGAAGTGCTTGAAGAATGGATATTGTTGAAATTGACCGATGGCGATTCAATTCCCGGATTGACGCCGATAGTTAAAACAAAGCGCGTTTTAACAAAACAATATGCTTAATCCGGTTTCATGCAGGATTTTGATAAAAAAATTCAGGAAATTAGGATTTGCGGGGCCATTAAGCGGTGGAAGGCATCGTTTTATGAAAAAAGGAACTCTGAAAGTTAGTATTCCGTCGCCTCACGGAAATGATGTCATTGGAGTTTCACTTTTAAAAGAAATTCTCAAATAAGCCGAAATAGCCATAGACAGTTGGAACGGTGTTTAGTGTTTTGTCGCATGTAAAACTTCCGTGCCAAAATTTGGGTGTGGTTTTGTTTCCAAGGTTTGTTAAAAAATATATTCCATTTGGAATATATGGTGTTTGTAAAAAAAGAGCCGCGTTTTTTTGCGGACTATTTTGGCGCAGTAATCCAATGCATCTGCCAGATTTGTTGCCTTGATTTTGATTTTTTGGCCGGGCAGGTTGAATTTAACGATGACTTTTTTGCTTTTAAATAAAAAAGTCAATCGGTTGGTTTGCGTTAAAATGGTTTTGATGTTGTTGATGTCGGCTCCGACCCAATCGCATTTGGTTTTGCTGTATTCGCCAAGACGATGTTTTAGGGCTTCTTCAAGCGAATGCCCAACGCCGATCGTTTCAAATAAACAATCATTTTGACAAAGTTTCCGATGTTTGGCGCCGGCATACCACCAAACCGTTTTTTCCCAATCAACGCCGAATTTTATTTCAAAGAACAAATCGCATTTTTTGATTACCGCTTGAATCATAGCTTCCAAATTTTTAATGGTATCATCCTCCCAATGCTGGGATTAAGATAAATTGGATTGGATTAATTGTCAAATTTTTTTTGCGTGAAAATTTGGTATAATGGAATATGCGAAAGAAAATTGTTTTTTGGGCGGTAATAATTATATTGGCTTTGGGGGGCGGGTTTTTGTATATGTATAAAGCGGCTATGGCAAAAAATATCATTTGGGGAGCGGCGTTTTCGCAAAAACATGCTGCGGATATGGGGTTGGATTGGAAGGAGACCTATTTGGCGCTGCTGGATGATTTGCGGATTAAAAATATCAAGCTGGCGGCGCATTGGGATTTGGTGGAGCCGAGTGATGGGGTTTATGATTTTGCGGATTTGGATTGGCAGTTGGAGCAGGCGTGGACGCGAAATGCCAAAGTGATGTTGGCGATCGGAATGAAGACGCCGCGGTGGCCGGAATGCCATGTGCCGGAGTGGGCGAAGAATATCGGCAAGGAAGCGCAGCAGGAAAAGATTTTGGCGATGCTGGAAGCGCTGGCGTTGCGCTATCGCGGGAATTCCGCGGTGGTTTCGTGGCAGGTGGAGAACGAGCCGCTGTTTGTGTTTGGCGATTGTCCTTGGGTTGATGAAAATTTTTTGAAAAAAGAAGTTGCGCTGGTGCGGTCTCTTGACGAATCAAAAAGACCGGTGGTAATATCGGAGAGCGGAGAGGGTTCGTGGTGGGTTAAGGCCGCGCAAATCGGCGATATTGTCGCCGTAACGATGTATCGCCGGGTGTACTTCCATGAAATAAAAACTTATGTCACTTATCCGATTCCGCCGGCGTTTTATTGGGTGAAATCAAAGATCGTTAATCTGATTTTCAAAAAACCGGTGGTTTGCGGCGAATTGCAAGCCGAACCGTGGGCGGCCAACCAGATTTACGACGGTGGCGATGGCGACGCCAAAACCATGGACATCAAACAATTCAACGAGAATATCGCGTTTGCCAAGAACACCGGTTTTGACACTTTCTATCTGTGGGGATCGGAGTGGTGGTATTGGATGAAGACCAAACACAACCAGCCGCAGTTTTGGGAAGAAGCGAGAGCTATTTTTAATTGAAAATGTAAAAATCAAAAATCAAAATTACAATTGAAAATGTAAAATATCGATATTTTCATTTTTTTTAATTTTACATTGTCATTTTCCATTTTGATTTTTCAATTTTACATTAAATTTAATGTCAATGTATAATTTAAATTTGTCCGAGAGCAAGGCGAAAAATTTCAAAAGTACATTGTTTGTTGTTTTGGCGCTGGCGGCGGGCTTTGGTTTGGGGGTGGTTTCGTTCGGTCAGGATTTTTGGGCCAAGCAGTTTAACTTTGCGGGGGCGCCAAAATCCGAAATCGCGCAACCCAAGGAAGTGGTGGCGCCGGGTTACGCGGCGCAGACATCGCAGGAAGATGCGGTGATAAAAACCGTCAAGGATTATTCGCCGGCGGTGGTGTCAATCATTATCACCAAAAATATGCCGGTCTATGAGCAATATTATTCAGCGCCGTCAAACAATGGGTTTGATCCGTTTGGTTTTTGGGATAATTTTCAAGTGCCGCAGGTGCGCCAAAAGGGAACCCAAGAGCGGGAAGTGGGCGCGGGTTCCGGATTCGTTGTTTCCGAGGATGGGATGATTTTGACCAATAAGCATGTGGTGAGCGATGCGGCCGCGGAATACACGGTGATTACCTCGGACGGCAAGGAATATCCGGCCAAAGTGCTGGCGGCTGATCCGGCGCAGGACATTGCGGTGGTGAAAATTACCGGTGATGTCGGCCAAAAATTTGCCGCGGTCAAATTGGGCGATTCAACAAATTTGCAAATCGGCCAAAGCGTGATCGCCATCGGCAACACTTTGGGAGAATTTGACAATACGGTTTCGGTGGGCGTGATTTCCGGGTTGCAGCGATCAATCACCGCGGGCGGCGGAGGAACCAGCGAGACGCTGGAAAATTTGATCCAGACCGATGCGGCGATCAACGAAGGCAATTCCGGCGGGCCGCTGTTGAATTTGAAAGGCGAGGTGATCGGCATAAACACGGCTATTGCCAGCAACGCTCAGAATGTGGGGTTTGTGATTCCGATCAATTCGGCCAAGCGCGACTTGGAACAGGTGAAGGCGGCGGGCAAGATTGTTTATCCGTATTTGGGAATTTACTATACGATGATTAATGACAAGATCCAAAAAGCCAATAATTTGCCGGTAAATTACGGCGCGTGGATTTCCGTTGGCGATTCCGCCGCCGGGCAAACCAAGACCGCGGCGGTGGTGGCCGGATCGCCCGCCCAAAAAGCCGGATTGAAAGAAAAAGATATTATTTTGGAAATTAACGGCGAAAAATTGGGTCAAAAAAATTCTTTGGCGCAAGCCATTGCAAAATATAATCCGGGTGATAAAGTAACCTTGAAGGTTCGGCGCGGGGAGAATCAGCTTGATTTGGAAGCGACGCTGGCGGACAGAAGCGAACAAAATTAAAAATTGAAAAATCAAAATGTAAAGTTTTGGAGTTAAAATTTTGCAAAGCAAAATTTTAACGATATATATTTCCTTAATTTTTCATTTTGATATTTGCATTTTAAACTTTTATGATGAATTCAGCTGCTAATTTCACTCATAAGGCGCAAGAGGCGATATTGTTCGCCCAGGATTTGGCGCGCGAAAACGGACAACAGCAAATTGACGCTTTGCATTTGCTGGTGTCTTTGTTGTCGCAAGACAAGAGTTTGATCTTGAATTTATTGGAACGGCTGGGCGCGGATGCGGAAAATATCAAAAAGCGCGCGCTTGCCGGTTTGGGAAAATTGCCAGTGATCGCCGCTCCGCAAGCGTTCGGCCAGTTTTATTTGACCCAGGATATGGCCAAGGTTTTGGAACGGGCGCGCGAGGAAGCGGGCAAGTTTGGCGACGAATTCATTTCGGTGGAACATCTTTTTTTGGCGCTTTTGGGCACACCCACCAAGGCCAAGGAAATTTTGGATCATGTGGAATTCATTCATTCCGACGGCGGGTTTGCCACGCCCGAAGCTGGGTCGCTTGATTATGAAACGGTTTTGAAAGAATTGGTGAAGATCCGCGGCGGCCAGCGCATCACCGATCCCGAGCCGGAATCAAAATACCAGGTGATTGAAAAATACACGCGCAATCTGACGGTTTTGGCGCGCGCCGGAAAGATGGATCCGGTGATTGGCCGGGAAAACGAAATCCGGCGTTTGATGCAGGTGTTGAGCCGCCGCACCAAGAATAATCCCGTGTTGATTGGCGAAGCCGGCGTGGGCAAGACCGCGATTGTGGAAGGGCTGGTGCAGCGCATTGCCGCGGGCAACGCGCCCGAGAGTTTGCGCGACAAGGAAATTATTTCGCTGGATTTGGGCGCGTTAATCGCCGGCACGAAATACCGCGGCGAGTTTGAAGATCGCGTCAAGGCGTTGTTGCGCGAAGTTGAGCGCGCGGCCGGGCGTTATATTTTTTTCATTGATGAATTGCACACTTTGGTGGGGGCGGGCGCGGCCGACGGGACGATTGACGCTTCCAATCTTTTGAAGCCGGCGTTGGCGAGGGGCGAACTGAAAGCCATCGGCGCCACGACCTTGAAGGAATACCAAAAATATATTGAAAAAGATCCGGCTTTGGAACGCCGGTTTCAGCCGGTGTTTGTGGCCGAACCGTCGGTGGAGGATGCCAAATTGATCTTGCTGGGTTTGAAAGAAAAATATGAATTGCATCACGGCGTGAAAATTGACGAAAAGGGATTGGCGGCCTGCGTTGACCTGGCATCGCGTTATATAACCGAACGGTTTTTGCCGGACAAGGCGGTTGATTTGATGGATGAAGCGATGAGCTCATTGCGCCTGGACATTGAGTCCGAACCCGCGGAAGTGGAAAAGTTGCGCAAGGAATTGCAACATTTGCGGGTGGAGTTTGAAGCGATTAAGAACGATAAAGATGAAAATTCGTTGCGCCGCGTCAGGGCGATTGCCCGCGAATTGGCCGATTTGGATGAAAAATCAAAATCGCTGGAAGCCAAGTGGCATTCGGAAAAGGAAACCATCAGCAAGATTAAGGCGTTGAAAAAACAATTTGAGGATTATCGTTTTGAGGTTGAACAAGAAGAAGCGCGCGCCAATTTGCAGCGCGTGGCCGAATTGAAATATGGAAAAATTCCCCAATTGACAAAAGAGTTGAAGGCCGCGGAAAAGAAATTGGCGCGGTTCCAAAAAAGCCGGCCGATACTCAAAGAAAAAGTGACCGAAGAAGATGTGGCCAAGGTGGTTTCGCGCTGGACCGGCATTCCGGTGATGCGTTTAATGGAGGAAGAGGCGCGCAAGTTGCAAAATTTGGAAGATATTTTGCGGTGCCGGGTGGTGGGCCAGGAGCCCGCAATCAAGGCCATCGCCAACGCGATTCGCCGTTCGCGCGCGGGAATTTCGGAAGAAAATCGGCCGCTGGGTTCGTTTATGTTTTTGGGGCCGACTGGCGTGGGCAAGACCGAAACCGCCAAGGCGCTGGCCGCGTTTCTTTTTAACGATGAAAACGCGCTGGTGCGGCTGGATATGTCCGAGTATATGGAAAAGCACACGGTGTCGCGGATTTTGGGTTCGCCTCCGGGTTATGTGGGTTATGAGGAAGGCGGCCAGTTGACCGAAAAGATTCGCCGCCGGCCTTATTCGGTGATCCTTTTGGACGAAATTGAAAAAGCGCATCCGGATGTGTTCAATGTGTTGTTGCAAATTCTTGAAGATGGCCGTTTGACCGATGCCAAGGGTCGCACGGCATCATTTAAGAACGCGATTTTGATTATGACTTCCAATATCGGGTCGGATATTATCGCCAAGGAAGCGGCGTTGGGTTTTTCGGTGCAGACTGTGGAGGATACCGGCAAGGAAAAATTGCACGACAAAGTGATGGCGGTGTTGAAGGAATCCTTCCGGCCGGAATTTTTGAATCGGGTGGACGAAATCGTGATCTTCAATTATCTGGGCAAAGACGAGATTAAGAAAATCGTTGATTTGGAATTGCAGAAAGTTGACAAGCGTTTGGGCGCGAAAAATATTCGCATTTCCGTGACCGAACCCGCGAAAGAAATGCTGTCCCAGCGCGGCTTTGATTCCAATTTGGGGGCCCGGCCTTTGCGCCGCGTCATTCAAAAATTAGTTTTGGATGCGCTGGCGTTAAAAATCGTTTCGGGCGATGTGATTGAGGGCGACAGTGTTTTGGTGGATGTGGAAAACGGCGAAATCGCGGTCAAACCGCCGGTGAGAAATGTTAAGCCGCGAAGAACCGCAAAAGTGGAGGAGGTGGTGTTGTAAATCGCGCCATCGTTTTTTCGGCGGGCTCATGCATGCCGTCCTCCCATGTTCGCGAATGCTTAAGGTTTCAATTTTGGGATGGCTAAGGTTCGTTTTTTTGTTTAGTTTGTTTTATTTTCGCGTAAATTCGCGAAATGGGGTACGGCATGCAAATGCCGAAAAAACGATGGCGCGGTTTTTGTTGTTTTTGAAAGAGAAAATTTATTTATATGACAATTAAACGATTTGCGACGATAATTTTGGCGGTGGTGGCGGTGGTGATGAGCGGGGCGTTGGGCGGTTTGCTGGCGTTTTCGTATTGCGCGGGGCTGTTGCCTTTTAATCAAGCGAATCCCTCTGATTTGGCGCCGATGCGCGTCACTGAAAAACAAATAACCACTATCCAAGAAAACAAGGCGCTCAAAGATGCCGCCGCGAAAGTTTTTGGCGCGGTGATTAACGTCAAAATTATTTCGGCGAGCGGGGCGGTTATTCACGGCTCGGGTATGGTTTTGTCGTCCGACGGTTTGGCCGCAGTGCCATATGGTTTGTTTTTGCCGGGGGCAAAAGCCGAAATTATTGCGAGCGGAAAAGCGGCCGAATTTGAAGTGTTGAAACGCGATAAAGCGTCCAATTTGGTGATTTTGAAATTAAAAAACGGCAATTGGCCCACGGCCGGATTTTATCAATTGGAAAATTTGAAACTGGGCGAGCGAATATTTTTGGCCGGAACTTTGTCCAGCGGCGCCAATTTTGTTAACGAAGGCATCGTTCGCGATTTTACCGCGGAGATTATCAATACCAACATCAATGAAGCCGCCGAAGCTCTGGGCGCGCCCGCGTTTGACATTGAAGGCAACATTATAGGTATCGCCGCCATCACCAAAACCGGCCAGGTTTCAATTATTCCCATCTCCAAAATCAAACAGGCCAGCGGCCTGTAATTTGCATTGTATCGTATTCCGAATTCGTAGGGGCGGGCCTCGTGTCCGTCCCGAATTTTGCATTTTGAATTGTAGGGGCGAATAATCATTCGCCCGTATTCGGTTGTATGCCGCAAAATTTGACAGGCAACATCGGGGGGGGGGTATTATGAGAATAATAAAGTCAAAATTAAAAATCAAAAATCAAAATAATAAGATTTTTGAAAAAATATGCCGGGATTTGATATACCGCGAGAAGCGTTTGAAGCGTCCGAAGAAGAGTCTTTGGGAAATAGCCCAGAAAAAAATCCGGGACAGCAAGAAATGTCAACAGAAGCAGTTAACCAAGCGATAGAAGCGGTGATGGCGCCGGAAAATCCTTCAATGACATCGGAAGCGGAAAAAAATAAAAAAGAAAGCGTTGTTGAAGCTAAAGAACAAGAACGAGGATTGATTGCCGCGTTTAAGAAAAATCCGACAATCGGCAAAATTGTGAGTTCGCCGCTTTTTGTGCCGGCGCTTGGGTTTACCGTTGCCCTTGTGTCGAATGAAATAAGCGAATGGGCTCATAACCAAGGAGAAGCGACATTGTTGTCAATTAATGACCATCTTTTTGATAGTGTATCCAGTGATTTTGAGATATGGTTGAGTTATATGAATTATCAAATGGCAGACCAGATACCGAGAGCGGCAGAATTTGCCGCAATAATGCGCGGAGCGCAGTTTCTAACTATTGCGGGCGCGGGAGCGGGTATTTTGAAATTGGGTTCGTCGGCATTGGAATGGATAAAGCAAAAGAAAAGAGCGCAAAATCAAGGCGTCGATAACGCATCAAAGACAGGGTATCCTGAATGGGAAAAATAAATTTTTAATTTAAAAAGATTATATGCAAAATAAAAATGTTCAGGAAGTTTTAATAAAGGTATATGGAATTCTTAAATTTACCGAGACCGAGGCCAAGGATGCGCTCAATGATCTGGCCGGGATTCAACAGGTGGCAGTGGCCACCGAGATGGTTAAGGTTTTGACCGAAGATGAAGTGAAAACGCTCAACGGGTTGGCGCAAAAAACCGATGAGGAAAAGAAAGCGGCGATGGAGCAAATCGCCAAGATGCACGCGGCCGAAGAAGGCTTCAAAGCCGCCGCGCAAGCCGCGGCCAAAAAGGTGTTGGATGAGCATATTGCGTATCTCAAAACCCGGGGCGACGAGGCGCAGAAAGCCGAAATTGCCAAGATTTTGGCCGAAATTGGATAGTGAGTTTTTGAAACTTAACAAAAATTACAGGGGTTGAACCCCTGTTTTTTGATGGCGGATATTTTATTTGTTGATGGAGCGTTGTGGTGGAGTCGCATTTAGACATTTAAAAACCTGACTATGAGCCCGCTCGTTGGGACATTTATTTTCTTACTTTTGCATTGATTTGATTTTCTTGATTTTTTTGTCAATTTCATTTTTTAATTTTACCGGAT
>Ga0172381_10001485_pt1 | contig 27452 bp, 30 predicted proteins | sample Leawel6488metaG_FD_119754 | JGI IMG/M metagenome (GOLD analysis project Ga0172381, IMG submission 119754) | Leachate microbial communities from a municipal landfill in Southern Ontario, Canada - Leachate well 64-88 metaG | ecosystem: Engineered > Solid waste > Landfill > Unclassified | place... | reverse complement strand
TCAATAAGAATTGTTGATACTGTATCTATAGTTGCTCTAAATCGTATTGTATCATCTAGCGTTGATATAACTTTAGTTATAAGGGTTTTTTTACCATTAAATGATATTGTCTTACTGCTAGTAATCTGTCCTGTAGTACTTGTTCGCGACAATACCCATTTATTATTATCAACAATAGCAGTACTTTTTCCTGTTCCATTCCAACCGTCCACAGTAGAAGACCAATCTGCAATATACGTCGTCCCCGCCGGATCATCCGGGTATTCACTCAGCTCCGTAGGGTCGTACTCTGCAATTAGGGGCACGAATACTTGTGCTCTTGGGTTGTGCTCCCATGTAGGGTAGACTTTCCAAAATCCATTTACTATTATACAATAAGCCATTGCATCTGGATGAATGATATAATCACCTACGAATATTCTACCATTAGAGGTATTGAATACATAAGCTCCTTTGTATTCAGGGCTCATGGCACTTGGATCAGGAAGGGTAACAGTAATGTAGGGAGAAGTAACAATGTAACGGGAGATCATGTCATCTACAGTAAAATCAGCTGTCTTGATGATATCATCACCATGTATCTGTTTATTAAGTCCGCTTAGTAACTGGGGACTAGAACTTGCTGCTGCATCGATGCATTCCGCTAATTCATTGCGCATGTCTTCTATAGCTAATGCTGATTTATTTACATTAGTGGTCATCTTCGACATGAACCAATTCCACCATTTTGCCGGCATCTTCCAGTTTATTTTCCACCCGTCTATATAGTGGAGTTGTGTCGGTGGCGCTTTTTGTGCAGCGGAAGGAGCATATTCATCAAGATGATCTATAGGGTTGTATTCTTTCATATTAAGATCCAGATATTCTCATAAGAATAAGTATCAAATACATATTTGGCAGGAACACCCATGAATAAATATCTTCCATCAGGAGACCAGCAAATAGTGCCAGGACTATTCATTGCAGCAGGAAAACTAGGGTCAGGTAATTTTACAGGAGCACCAGATATCCAATCGTATATTATTAAATAAGGAGACGTGTTATGTTTACAAGATAAATATCTTCCATCAGGAGACCAAGAAAAGCTAGGATAATTGCCTGGAAGTATTATTGGATTACTTATTTTCACTGGAACCCCCGAGTTCCAATCATATATCTCCATTGTTGGAGTACTGTTACTATATCCAAGAACAAGATAATGACTATCAGGAGACCATTTCATCTCTATCGCGAGTGATGTTGGTTCCTCTACTGGTGGACTGATATTGACAGGTGACCCTGTATCCCAGTCCCAAATAATAAGATTCCCATTTACATCCGAAGCAGTAACTAGATATCTTCCATCAGGAGACCATGCACAAGCACCGGGATACGCCGTAGGAAGCGGAGATATACTTATTTTTACAGGAGAACCAGATATCCAGTCATATAACATAAAACCGCCAGAGGCATAAAAAGTTAAGGCAAGGTATCTTCCATCAGGAGACCATGCCAACTTTTGAACTCGTTGTGGGGGAAGAACCGCAGGATTGGGCAATCTTACCGGCGTTCCTGTCTGTATATCATAAATTATTAACCATGGATACGCATCTATACCAACAGCAAGATATCTCCCATCAGAAGACCATATACAGTCGGTAACATCTGTTGTTGGCCTATCACTATATGATAATAAATTAACAGGGTCTTCTTCGTCATTCCACTCATAAATATCTAAAAAAGGCGAGAAGTTATATCCTACAGCCAAATATTTTTTATCGAATGTCCAATCGCTTGCTTGGGGCCAAGGGCCAGATGGCCAGAGGTCTGTTTTAGGCGTAAAAATACAGGGAGAAAAGGTAGAGAGAATAGAATCTACGTACTGCAGCCTCCTTGAAGATGATTCCATCTCTATTTCTTCTATTATTATTGGTCTATTCTCTGGAATCCTTTTATCCATTAAATATTGCCCAAAGGCGGTTTTAATAGTACAGGGCGTAACTACATTTAACATGATGTAATTACCAATTTCAACATCATTCGGAAGTATAAGCGGATCTATTTCCGCAACATCTGGATTATATACTGTAAGCATCTTGTTTACTGGGAGTGTACACGGAGCGTCAATGATATCATTTCTGTAATAGTCCATTACCGTTTTCTTATTAGCTATATCCTCTTCTTCTACTGGATCAGCTATCTGGGCTCTTCCTTCTTCATCTCTTTGTACATTAGTAAAAGAATCTGCGTTACTAGAACTCTTTATAAATGGATATATCTTCCAAACACCATTGAGTATAGTTACATATACTAAGGCCAGTGGAGGAAGAGAATACACTTCTATACTACTATGGTTCTGAATACTTATACTTCCCGCTGAAATATTATATACGTGGGCTCCTTTGTATCCAATAGAAGTAGTAGGATTAGGCAAGGTAATAACGGCTTCATCATTAGAAACAGCAAGTCTTTCTACGAAGGGACGGGTAACAAGAAGAGAATATGAAGCAGACTTTTCTATAAAATCGCCATGAAGAAGAGAGGCTAAAGAGGATAGGAGCTGTGTTTCTTCTGGATCTGGCGTTATTCCGTTCTTGGTCAAAACATCAAGCATCTCAGCATATAAGTCGTCTACTGATTCTGCTATCTTCTTTACGTTAGATGTCATTTTAGACATGAACCAATTCCACCATTTAGCTGGCAGAGTATGTCCTGATTCAACTCCGTTAGTATATTCAGTAGTGCCTGGAATCTCTTTTACAGACGTTCCTGTAGCATATTCATCAAGATGATCTATTTGTTGTTCCGCGCTATAAGGCCTCATTTATCATCCTCCAACTAGGGTAACAATTATATGTGTATTGGGTTCCCACAGATATCCTAAAGATAAAAGAGTGAGAACAGATATTTGATCTTCAGAACTAATGTTTATAAATATATCCCCTGGTTGCCCCGTAGTGAGCCACCCGATTTCATATTCTTCTGGATCAAAGAACAATGATGCAAGTTTATCTATAAGTAAAAGACCCCCGACATTATAACCAGAAGTACAGGCTGCCTTGAGTATAGGTCTATAATACTCTGCTAATAGCCTATTTTTGGTAGTAGCAAGGCCTTCTGTTTCTTCACTTAATAATCCCCCAGATGAAGTATCATATGTAGAAGACAGTCCATATAAAGAAACAGTAGATAGCTCTGCTCCGCGTAACCATATATACCACAAGGGATCATCGTAACTAAAAGAATAGGGGCGAGGAATCCCGCTTAAAATACCCATAAGGGTCAAATGAGCTGATGTAGCAGTATCAATGGACCATTGTTTAAAGTATAATAGGATGGGATCTATCCACGTCTTAAACCATAGAAAGATACCCCTTATAATAGAGTTTCCTTGTGGTCCATCCATCTGAATCCAAAGAAACGATCTTTCTCTTAACATTAGAGACTTTCCTCTAGTATTATATTTTCTATCTTAATTTGACAAAGTCCATTAGGCCCTGGATCCAGTTGATATGTATACCCAGATCCTTCTACGAATGAAATGTAACCCCCCAAAGGTCTGTACTCATCTTTAATTTTATCTAAGATATCGACTACATTCATCTTGGAAGCTATACCTATATCTAGTGCAATAGAAACAATGTCTCTTTTTATTTCAGTTTCTATTTCTACAGTTAACTCAATGCCCATATATACTTGTACATGCACGTCTTTTATGACGGGAGGTATCATGTAGATACTCACGCTTTGTCCATTCAAAAGAGTTACACTTTGCTCCATACTTCCCGCAGCTTGCACTGTTTGTCTATCTAAATAAGTGAAATATGTCTTAGCTATCTGTGAATTAAACCCCAATACATATAATGCTGCTTTTCTGGGAGGTATTACTACCCCCTCTACTTCTACATCTTGTAGATTGTCATAATTGAAAAATATGTTACAACTAGATACGCCACTAAGATTTCTTATAGCTTGCATTGCTCTATCAATACCACTATTGACATCTTGTCTTTGTTGCAATCTTTGTCTTGCTTGAGATATTGTTTCTAGTGGTTTTCCTGGAACCGAATCCTCTGCTATCATATAGTCAAAACCATCTATCGGACTATCGAACTCAGTTACCGTAGCTCCTGTAATAATAAAGGAACCAAGAATATCAGCAGCAAGAACTATAGTAGCATATTCTCCTGCTGCAATATTTACAGCATACGCAGGAGAGAATATTATGGTTTGACCGTCAAGAGAAATCGTTATAGTATCACTTGTTGCGATACTACAGGCTGTGTCTGCTTCTGCATATATAATAGCCTTTATTATAGTAGGAGTAGCTTGAAGTCTTTGAAGTCCTGCTATTTCCATCAGATTAAGTAATTGTCTTTCTGATGATGCTGATATTGAAGTAAGTGTGCCAAGAGAATAAAGAATCCTTTGTATAATAGAAGCAAGGTAACCGACTGCCCAAAACAAAAGATAAATAGGACTTGCCATATTTACCTTGATGAATATCACTTCTCCCTTGGAATTCTTTATATCATTAACTTGACAATAATCATTCACATAGTCAACTAACTCTTGAGTATTTTCAAGAGGAGACTTGATATTGTACTGAACACCATCTAGTTCAACCATTCTTTATCTCCGGTAATTCCATAAATTGAATAGATACTCCGCCACTTTTATCTCTTGTATATATTGGAATCGGGGCTTTCGTTAAAGAAGAAATATCCGCGAATTCTTCCATATTATTTTTTACAGTATTATCGCACTCAACCAAAGAAGATTGTCCCGCTAAATACTTTCCCCAATCGGTGCCTAATTCTTCTCTTCCAGGAATTGTATTTATAGAAAATAAAGCAGCAATAGCAGCACTCTGCCTATTTACATTTTCTTCTTCTCCAGGCACTATTACAAGTTCTCCGTCCACAACATCTATATCTAATCGCCAAGAAGCTTCTTGTTTTGGAGTTATCAATAATGCATCCATATATAATTATCTCCTATATTCCACAAAGATTCAATTTTATATTTATATCATAGCACCGGCGCCTATAACAGGGGTCAATAAGCTTGCTACATCTACTACAGTAGCAACAGTGTTAGCTAGCATGTAACTATTTATTAAGGTAGCAAGTTGTGTGGCAAAATAAGCATCTCCACCAGTTGTCATGTTTCTCATAGTTAAGAAACAGGCTTTCAATCCAGCCGCTAATGGAGTTGGTACACATGTTATTGTTCCCGTAGTAGTTCCTGGTACATTAGGTATGACTATTGGAGGACTTCCGGGAATAGTAACAACACCAGTAATATTACAGGTAACAATGCCGGCAGAACGCATTAAGTCTATGCCTTCAGTTATCTTGTCAGCTAAGTAATTATCATCAAGATGCTGTGCTCTCATTGTGTCGCATGCCACCTTGATTAAAGAAGCACAGGGCCCATCTTGCACTGAAAGAGATCCTTGCCCTCCACCTACAAACATTCCAGCAATATAGGGACCTGGAGACGTGATTGGAACGGAGTTCAGGTCCGTAGTTACAATGGTTCCACTCTCCATGAAATCTTTAACAATAGAAGATAGTTCATCAGCCATATCATAATCATCTTTAGACCCATCTTGCATGCTTTCAAAAAGGGCCTGAAGTTGTGATTGCAATGTAGCCATTACTAAGGGCATCTATTACTCCATCAACTGTTCTAAATTAGTCTTATCCATACTGAGGTTTGTTACATCTATATTCAAGTTTGCTATGGTACTTGGGTCAAATGTATGAAGAGCAGGGCTTCCTACTGTCTTAGCTGCAATAAGATTATTCACCAAAGTAGATAAATTATCTATCAAAGTACTTAATACAGTAACCATGCTTTGTGCTGAATTCTTAATTTCTATTTTACCCCCACTAGCATTTATACTGTAGCCTTCAGACGTAATTTCTTTTTTACCATCAGCTGTTATAGACTCAATATACGTATCAGCGAAGTTTATTTCATAATTTCCCTCTGCATCTATAGTCTCAGTAACTGTGTCAGTAAACACGCGAGAATAACTACCATCAGGATTATATGTACATACCCACAAAGGCTCCCCAGCATCATCTTTTCTTGTTTTTATTACAGTTCCATCACTTTGATACTTTTCTTCCAGCAAGTAATTTTCAAATGATGCCATGTCTTTCTTTTCATCATCAGTCATAGCTGCATTGGCGTATCGTCTTATTATAAAAGAATCTTCTGCATCATAAGACATCCACTCTTTTATAACACCTTCTTTTTGTATTAAACGAACCCATGTACCATCAGCATTAAAGTAGAAAACGAATCGTTCGACTAATAACTTAAGAGACATACTTCCATCTTTATTTTTCAATATTGACAATATATCCTGTTGTTGATATTTTATAGAATCATCTATACCGAACTTAAGATACCCTCCAGGAGTTGTAACTAAGAAATTACCTTCTCTATCGAAGCCAGCACTGTTTTTCCAATTTATACTTGACGTAACGGGTATAGCCTTCATTCCATTTATAGAATAGATTTTTGTGGCATCACTGTCTACGATTCTAGTAACAGTAGACTTTAAAGTAGTTAGGGTACAGAATACAAGGTATATATCCTCTCCAGCAGGAGCCGATTTGAACCCCCCATTACTGTTACCAATTTGTAATAACTCCACATCCCCGTATTTAATAACCTTATTTCCACTTATCCTATTACTTCTGATAACACCGAATATTCCCTTGTCTAATGTAACATATGTTTCTAATGTACCAATATCTATTATTACATAAGAACCTAGATTGTATCTAAATATATCTTCATCAGTAGCGGTCATTCTACTCATTACATGTTCTGTTAAACTCATAATTATAGCCCCATGAAGTATACAATAATACGCAAAGTGTCTATGTCACTTTGTGTGACAAAGAAGCTTGAATACTCGGGCAAAGATTCCCAAGCATCCGCCATAGAAGATAATATGCTACTATGTTTTTTCATGTCATCAGGATTAGTCATTGTCGGTATAAATACTTTTTCTCCTTCTATTACTAGATCTGGATGCTTTTCATAATTCTTAAAGCCCTCAAGCCCTTTAAGGTACATGCATTGAGTTCCAGCTACTATAAGAGGCCAGAAAGAAGCTCCATGAATCGTTTCATTCAAATGCTCTATATTTCCTTCTTCTGCTGTTTTTGTGTATTCTATTGCACCATATACTTCTTCCGCTATAGATGCAATTGTTTCTCCAGGAATTATTGTCCTTATTATTCCCTCTGTTTCCGCAAATGTACTAGGATTAACGCCCCAACTTTTTTTAATTACTTTTGTTTCTTCTGCATCAGGAGTGTCTTTCCCAAATACAATATCTATATCAGGATTATCATCTGACAAAATATTGGTTTTTAGTTCTTCTGGTATTTGCTCTACAGCTGTCTTATCTTTTACCAAACCTTCTTCTTGTATAAAAGCGGCATTCTTTACTGCTAATATTTTCATTGTATTATTGGATCCATTAGTGTCAAATATTACATTCATTGTTATTACTCTGTATAAATCATTGGGATCTTTAGCTGCGGCACGAATTGATTGCGTGGTTAAGCGTCCTCTAAAGTACCTTGATTGCATATGAAATAAATCTCCAGGAACTAGAGATGGATTCCATGGTGCTATAACATTAAGTGCAGCTCCCTGAAAAGACACCATAGTTACCCTATTTAGATCAACCCACCTAATTTTCGTAGTATCTTTTATTCCAGAATATCCTTTCATGCCTACACGAAGAGTATCATCATCTAACCACATTAGAATACGATAACTCTCGTAATCAGGTTTTCCCTCTTTTTGTCTTAATAACACGAGTTGGTTGCTATATGTTGAGATCCTGTCCATTAACCAATTTAAACAAGCATATCCAGACTCTACCCAATATGTCAAAGGATTAGTTCCAGATCCACCAATGTCTAACTCATCTTCTTTGATCCAGGTAGGGAGGTCCATTACTAACTTTAAGTTAAGTCCTCCCCCTTTGATGCTGGGAGCTTCTATCATTCCATTTTTATCTTTTCCCTCAACAATACCATAAAGTAACTCAGCCACAGTTACCTTAGCCTTTTTGAATATAATGTTCCTAGCACTCTCTCTTAGATTGTTTATAAACCAATTTCCCACTAGCCCATTAAATACCATTTTACCATTGGGATTTGGTGTCTCCACGTAAGATGAAAATATAGCACAAGTAAATTCCCTTGTCTCCAATTTAGTCCTATACCCTGCTTTTATTACTAATGTAGTATAATCTCCTATATCTGTAGGGGGGACAAAATTACCTATGACTAATTTAAACTCTGTAGCTATTCCCCCTTGAATCATATTCAAGGATAATTGTATGTCAGGTTTTAAAGAAGGACAAGAGAACGAGTCTATTGATAAATTGTCCCATTTACTCTTGTTTCTTTTAAATAGGTGTACTGCTATCAGCTTATCAAATAAAACATCATTAAGAGGTAAATTCATCTCTTACCTCTACCCATAAAGTAACAAGCCCCAAGTCGTTTTTACCAATCTTAGTTTTCTCACTATCGAACATTACCCTGTAAACAGCGTCTTGATAGAAATGAATGGCACCTATCTCAAGCATAGTAACACGTACTTCTTCTTCATAGGTAATTTTAACATGCCAACGAAGGATCTCTTCTAACTCTGCTATCTGTTCTAAATAAGAAAGATACCAAACCTCTTTTTCATCTATATAATTTATAAACTCACTGTCTAATGCATCTATAGCAGATAATACGTCTATAGCAATATGCCCTTCAGCTTGAACACCCTGTAACCCGGTCAAAAGATTGATAGCAGGAAATACCTTATTATCATCTATGTATATAGATGATAGATCGCTAACGATAGAGCTCAATTGAGCATCAAAAGAAGTCCAATCAATCCCTGTTTCTCCTTCTAATATAGGAACCCAGTATGCTATAAAGGAAAGAAGAGTATCACGATAGAGTATAAGATCTGACATATACTGCAAGTAGTCTATAGGCCGAATCAAGGTAGAAGCATTAGATAATGATCTCACAGTAATTTGATTATATCGAGATAATATTTTCTGCAGATTATCATATATACGTTGATGTATGGTGTCCCATTCAAAATCAAATACTAATTGCGTTCCGCTACAAGAAACAGGAAGTCTAAACTTGTCTTCAACATAGTCTTCTAGGACAATACGATATAATGACATCTAGAACCCCACTGGCTTTTCTAATGAATCAGATACCAATTCTCCTACTAAAGAACCGGATCCTGGCCCAGCTAATTTGTAAGGAACAAATTCTCTTAGCACTATACTCACAGCAATTGCATTCTGTGTCTTGGGATCAAATTCACAATCAAACTTTTCCACAAGAACCTTATAGAAAGAGAAGTAATGTGGTTTAAACCACACGGGTCTTCTGCTTTTTGCGCACGCATCTAATATGGCTACCTGAAGAGCTAGGGTGGGCTTTACAAGCAAATAGGCATCTAACACATTGGATAATGGCTCCAGATATCCTTGAACTTCCCACACACGGGGTCTGGGAGCTGCATTGTCCGTCGTCCAATTCTTGCCTCCAGTACCTGTCTCGTCTTGCGCTATAATCATTTGTTCTGTAATATCAACATCTCGTGTAACACGTTGTCTCTCAGCTTTTATAGGTATTCCCTCTATGTTAGGATCATTAAGGATTCGTAATGCTTCGTTTAAAAGAGCATTACCTTCTTTATTTATATCCCCACTCGGATTTATTTTAAAGTAATTAAGAGCAGAGCCAGTGGCTATAGCGGCTAGATGGGCAGCTTCATTTAGAACCTCAGAGGCAAACGGCCCGTCTAGCCATGCATTATATAATTCTTGCCCTATATCACTTATTACCATAATTACCTCTGTGAATTAGCCGCTTGTTCTCTTAAAGCATTCATAGCTGATCTTTCCCATGAAAGACTAGACAGATGTTTTACATTCGATGACATTCCACTGAATGCCTTGAACGCAGCTTCAATAGTCTTTTGCGCCCCATTTCCTAGATCCTTTATTGCTTCTTCTAACACTTTCTTTCCCTCAGAGTCCTCTATACGAAGTATAAAATTTATCGTAGAAGAAGCGGTATCAGCTACACGACTAACTCCCCTAGATATATTTTCCTCTGTGAAGTAAGTCTCCATGAACTCTCGCGACTTGGCTTTAGCTTCTTCTTTATCTGCCACATTGAATGTTTGTTTCATTCTATCAGAAAATGTGTACACGTCGTTTAGTTTTCTGTACACACTCATATTTTCGCTCAATACTCCATGGGTACCTGTACTATTATATTCTTTGGACCATGCTTCTAATCCATAAAGAGCGTCACTTAAAGAAAATTCTGGATTACGGACTAAAGACGCTTTAGTTTTAAGTATTCCTTCGTATAAAGATCCCCATGAATGTGGATTATTTTTCTTAAAGAATAATTCCCAATCTTCAAACTGTTTTAAAGTATCACTCGTTTGATACGAGTTCGCGGCACTCCTCAAGGTTCTATCATCATATCCCTTAACTTCATTTAATACACTAGAATATTTACCCTCTCCTAAAAATCTAAATCCGCCTAACCCTTCTATTCCCTGCCATACTACGGGACTACTGTCCCTTACATTCGGATCAGTTTTAGTTGTCTTTGTATATGCTTCCCTGTCAAGGTTTTCCTTTATTATAGTTGCGGGACTTTTAGTTATATTGAATACATCTTCCCAAGAACCTTCATTCGTTAAAAATTTTCGTATGCCTTCTGGATTTATGCGTATAGAACCTATTGTGTTCAACAAACGAGAAAATATATCCCAAATCTTCTGGCTTAAGTCGTAAAATACGTCTATGAGGAAATCAGATATCTTTGGAAAGACAGACACTATGCCCATAAGAATACCGGGTGCTTTCTCTCTTACTTTATCTATAGCATCATCCATCATCTTTCCAAAATTATTCTTTAACTTCGTAGCATAAGGTCCAAGCGTCGCATCCCACACAGACTTGAGTCCATCTCCTATGTATTTTATAACATCTGAAATAGGTGCTCTATTGGCTATCATAGCATACAATTTTTCTACCCATGAATATACGCTTTTACCAAAAGTGTCCCACAACTGAGCTGCAATTCTCATTTTAGATACATCGATAGCCTCATTGATACTTTGATACCCCATTGAAGCTATCCTGAATTGTTCTCGTTCAGGATTCTTTAGTTCATGTACTGCAAAGCCATATGTTCTAGGATCATTATATTCAGCAAAACTTAAATTCCCTCCAAGATCATAATGACCAAGTAGGCGTTCTACCTGAGAAGCCATTGTTTCATCGAAGTGTTGTAAAAAGTACATTGTTCGTTGTCGCGAAGGATCATTTTGTCCCTGCATCTGCTTAGCTAATGACGTAACTATATTCCCGTAATCAGCGTATGTGTTACCGGCATTATTGTTAAATATAGAATTGAACTGACCCATTAGAGTTGCATCAATCAGTTGATCTTCACTAAAACGCCCCATGTTAAAAAACCCAGCCCGTAAAGAAGCTAGATTCTGTACTGCGCCAGCCGTAGTGCCTTTTGATTGCCCTGTCATTATGTCAGCAAATTGACTTCTTTGATAATCGGGGTATTCAGACTGAGTAAGAGAGCTTAAAGGATTACCTAATCCAGACATCTGTTTAAGTCCAGATGTCATTATATGGTTTAATGCTACACCAAAACCAACAACTGACGGAACAGCAATCTTTAGTCCTTTAGCTAATACATTTAATGGTACTTTAAGAAGATTGATTATTCCTGTAAGACCCATGATTCCTACTTTAGCTAATTCTACGAAACCTCCCACCATATTGAGGGCTGAAGAGATACTTAATCCCGAGGCTCTTATCTGCCCTTCTTTCCAATTACCTATCATTTGAGAGCCCGCAGACGCTACTCCACCAATAGCTCCACCTGCAAGCATCCCAGGAATACCAGCGAAAGAGCCAATAGCTGCTCCTAATGGAACAGCACCTTTCATCAAGGCGTCCCATATTCCTTTCTTCCCTGCGACATCGGCCCCATATTGTTGCATCAAAGAATCACCGATTCTTCCTACTGGAGAAGTCAGCCAAGAAGGCATCCAAGAACTTGCCTGTTTTACATTCCCCCATGCCTCATTGGTAGTCTTATACCAACGTGTCCAATCATAAGGTCTTATATTGGCCGCTAAACTTAATCCTCTATTGTGGGCTTTTTCTGTTTGTGCCTGTTCTTTAAGAGCTTCTTTAGCTTCTCGAGAAGAAGCCGCTACACCCAAGATAGATTCTTCTAGTTCTTTCATATTATTAGCAGCACGATAAGAAGCAGCAGCTTCATAATCACCGCCACGCATAGCTCCAAAAACTTCTTTGCGCTGCCGTCTTTTAAAATAATCAAAAGCCTTCATATCCCAGAGTCTTTCATAAGAAGATCCTATATCTATCCAATTCTTCCAACGTTCCTGACCCTCCTCATCTCCTCTCTCTCTGTATTTTTCCCATTGGCGAAAAGCTTCATATTGAGAAGGAAGAACTTGTTCTCCTGAAGGAAGTTTAGTTAGTTCTGCCTCTCCTGCGTTAGATAGTCCAGAGGCTTTACTTTTATTCCTGGTAATCTTTAAACCTTTTCCACTAGACTCAAGACTATATCCCTTGTTAGTGCCTGCTTGACCAGGGACATACGCCCCAAGATATTCTTTTATATCTTGCTCTATAAAGCCAGCAGCAAAGATGGGGTCACTTCCCATCAACTCTTCTATAGAGGCTCCTAGATAAGGATCTACTTCTCCCTCTTCTGCTTTTGCCTTGGCTTTTTTTATTATTTCAGTAATGGGAGTAACAGGCTTTTTTTCTATTATATCATTTATACCTTTATCAATCGGCTTTCTATAAGTTCTAGGAACAGGATCTACTTCATTTTTTCCCTGAAAATATTCTTTTATATAGCGACTAGGTGGGGCTCCTATAACAACATTAGACGCACCTTCGGCTATATTATTTATTTCTTCTACAACAGGAGGTTTCTTGGGTCTTACTACTATTCTTCGTTTCTTCTTGTCAGCAGATGTATTTAAGGGATTATTGGGAACAGAGAATTGTAACTTATTTTGCTCTTGTCTTCTTTCAACATCTGCCTGTTTCGTAAGCGCCCTAGTTTCATAACTCGCGCTCCATAATGCATTTATCTCTTGTTGCGTTAATGACTCATCAGTAACTAACTTATAGGGGTCTCCGACTCCTTCTTCCCATTCTTGTCTGGGCTTAAATGCCTGTGAATAAAAAGATTTTGAACTCTTATTTAAAAAGGCTCGTACATATTCCGGTCCAAGCATCTTAAGTTCATCATAGGCTGTGAGGGCACGGTCTCTTGCTTCCGAGATAGATAGAGCTGGTGCAGAAACATTTATTCTAGTCATCCAATTTTCAGGGGTAGCTTTATTTGGATCATCGAAAGCAAAGCCACTATAAGTCATTTCTGAAAGACCAAAAGCTGTCGGATAAATAGACTGAGTGCTTGCAGCGTAGTTTCTCATTCTTGATTCAAATGATTTATAATCACTTGGATCATTTAAGAAAGTTTCTATTGGAACATTGCTTCCTCGAAATACTGTCCTTATATTTTCTACTTTTGAGATCAGATGCGGATTATAGGGGTCTCTTAATTTAACGTGTGGTTTCCCTGTAATATATAACCCTTCCGCTACCCTCACAGGAGGCATGTAATCTAGGTTCTTAGATAAATATTGTGTGACATCATTTCTGTCTGGATAAAGCTGTTGTATAAGAGGATCTTTTATTCTACTTCCAGCTAATTGTTCTAATGTTTGACTTACAGAAGGAGCTAAATCTACACTACGAGCAATTTGTTCTAATTTATCTTGTATAGCAGCTTCTGATGCATTGCTCCCTTGTTGCCTAAGCGAACGATATTGGAGCAATGCATCTATTAGGTGAGGGTTAAATAATCCTGGTGTACCTTTAAATGACCAAAGACCCATTTAACCCTCCTTATTTCTATTCTTTGTTCTATCGTATTCTCTCGTATACGATACACAATCTAAATAAAGAATTCCATCAATCAAATCATCCAGATCTTCTGGGGGAAGATGGAATTCTTTCTGAAATGTATATACTAAAAAAGGAAAAGCACCCATAGCCTCTTGTATATATTCATCCGGATGTAACATACTAGCCATAGCTATTAAACGCAATATAGCTTGCAAGTCACCGGCTCCTGCCGCTGCTTCTATTTCTTTATTTATATCCGCAGAATCAGCATCATCAGTTATTCTGCCAAGCCGCTTTCTCGTTTCCCGGAGTCGGAGGAAGGCGGCATCAACTTTTTTAACATTATCCCTCTTATCATAGAGACAAATATATCAAGAAGCCAGATTCCGTCTTCTCCAAAATGATCCTCAATAGGAACAATATCTTTATGTACAAATGATAAAAGAACATCATCGCCTCTTACCAGCTGCACTTCCTTATTTCTTACTAATTCTGCTGCCAGATACAAAGAAGTTTCTATATCATCGTTATGATAAGCACGAAGATATACTTTAGGAGAGACTTTGTTTTCTCCTCCCTTGATGATTAGCCCAATGTTGTCATTAGATCCTCTTCGTTGAAAATGATCAACAACCTCTACAAAATCCGAAAACCCGTACACAGAATCCATGTCAATACCTCCATGGTTAAATAATAAGCCACACCAGGGTATTCTGATGTGGCTTGCTTATAGTCCCTTAGGAGACTAGTCAGCCTTGATTACGCTGCGTTATCAAATTCGCAGTTCCAATTGAGGTAGTTAATTTCTACCCCATATGACGGCACGTTATTGCCCGCCAAAGCCAAAGGATCAACCTTAGCTATGGTGCAATGATCGAAAATTACCTTTGTAGTCTTTCCACTAAACTGGAAAGTTACAATGATAGTAGACCCCAACGAATCTCCACCCGCTGCAGCTTGCTGACATTGTGCCAACAAAACTAGATCATACGCGATAGCTCCGTTTGCAAGACCGGACATGTCTGCGGCGGGAAGCGGCGTGGATACTCTGCTACAGTTTATAGTCAGAGTCCCTGTCCTATTGTTGTTTGTGAGGGCCATACCCCCGCCACCCAATATAGGAATCATGACTGACGTAGCTATTTGCTGCACAGCTCGAAGAAACTCAGAATCAAGACGAAAACCAGCTACCTCAACACCAGCACCACTATTTCCTGTGGGAATAGCAGTAATACCACTGGCAAAAGATATCCCCGGGGGAACTGGTAAATTTCCATCTTCCGAATTATACTTATAGTTGATAGATACACTACCAACAGCCTGAATACCACGAACAATGGGTTGCATATTCTACCCTCCTTATGCCGCTATTACCAAGCTGCCCTGTATATGTACAGTATGAACCTGGTCCACATACTCAGCACTCCACGCGTTAGGAACAATAATTGCGTCTCCTGCAGCGGCTGGAAGTTTTGAAAAAGCGGGAGCGGTCACTGTTACGTTCTGAAGACGGCCGGCGCCGTCGGATCCAAATCTACGTAACTGTCCATCGAGAATATTTATTATTCCCGCGTATGTTTGCGCGTTACGTAGGATGTTGGGCTGCGTGATGTATTGCGCAACGAGGATTTTGCACATACAGTTGATATAGTTAACCAACCACGTGGCCTGCATATACGCTCCGCCTAATGACTGCACTCCCACGGCTGCTCGTGTCGTCCCGTCACCAACCGGCTTGAAGAAAGCAATATTGTTTTCCTTCAACTGGTCTCTTATGGTCTTGGACAGATTAACTCCATCCACCCCGGAGCTGGCAATATTAGGAGTGCCCCAATAGTCCAGACTATTACCTACGGGCGTTCCGGAGGCGTTGAGCATTGACAGCATAAGGCCCACAGAAAACAAGGATCCATTCCTCGCTACGTCAGCGTAAGCCGTCATGAAAGCATCCGTGGTTCCGAATGCTGAATCAACAGTCTCTAATGCATCATAGATGAGATCAGAAGCCAGGGTCTGCGGAGTCTCCGTTAAGAAAGGATACAACGGAGGTGCCGACAATAGAGTTTTGTCTCCAGCGCACAACAGGGCCAAAGAAACCGCGATGTCAGGAACTACGCCCTCACATATTCCTTCTTCTACTTCCCCCGCGAGTACGGTTTTAAAGTAGGCATACGCTTTGGTTTCTGCATATACACTCTCTAACGCATCAATAGCTGCTGCTTCTGCTGCGGCGTATCCAGCGTCAAGAGAATCAGGAAGATCAGGGGCAAAGACTACTAAGTATGCATCATAGACATTCCCGCTCAGGTAATAGTCCTGTAACCATGACTTAAGTAATCCTTTAGTTATTACTCCATATGTGTCCTTGGTCACCGTGGCCACATAGTAAGGAGATCCTGTTTTAAGGGGTATAAACGCAGAAGGATCTTCAATATACCGACCTGAAGCAATTCCGGGATCTGCCGGAGCTACAGTTGGTATTCCTTCTATGTACACCATCAACTTCATGAAGTTGTCACCAGGGGTCGTAATCTGTGCTATTTGAGTAACAAAGTTTACGTCCTCATGAGCAATACTTCCCAGAAACTCATCTGACATAGTTTCCTCCTATTAGAATATTGGCAGCCAAGGTTTGTAGTCAGTAGGCACCGACGCAAAATTAGCTACTTTAAAATCTGTCACCCATATCAAGATATCATTGAATCCTTCTTGTTGAAATATATGGGTATATATCCTACGTTCCTCGTAACATATCTGAGCATTCATTTTCTCAAATTCTTCTGTTACATCGGACCGTTCTTCCCACCATATTGTAGATAGTGCGAGGTTCTCTGCCTGCGGACCCAAGAACGCTAATCGGAATCTAGAATATTCATTTCTAATCTTTGTGTTCTCTCCAGTATATGTCCTTATAATAGGTACATGGTCCAATACCCTGTACCCTATCCAAGAAGGTATCTCTAGGGATCTATCAACAGTAGGAGCGAACCAATGCCCTGTTATAGGTACTATGTATGGCAGATAAGTATCTCCCTCAAAGAAAATATGGTTAAGCGCTGGTTTCAATTCTTTCATTGTTATCAAAATACACCTGCCTTAACCTCTAATTCATCTGTACGAATAGAATCTTGCCCTTGTATCTTATCTACTTTCCATACTTTAAATCCACCCTCTCGTGAATGGGTCAACCTGCTTGTAATCTTATAAACATCTTGTTTTTCAGGATGTATAAAGTATGTATTTATATCTGCTACAGCACTAGCTATTGTAAGCATTAACTCACAGCCTTTTAAGTCTTTAACCCACTCATCTATGATTCTTTTTCTAACTATTGATGTACCCATATCATCTATTATTATCGCTCTTATTCTTCTTATGTTTATACGTTGCTCAGATGCATTTAACTCCCAGCAATCAAGCCACTGAAATAATTCGGGGAAGTATTCTAAAAAATCGCCGTATATACCACCCATAATTCCTCAATAAAGCACAAAGTTCTCAGGAGCCGATTGAATCATTTCTAATGCATCTATTCCATAAGCATTAGTGGTTAATAGCGCCATTGAACCACCTTGCCTTATTATATTCTTATACTTAATGTTCACTAAACTTATAGACTTACTTTCCAGAGGCATAGGTCCCATGGACCCCGAACCTTCTGTCACTTTGCCTGGATACATTTGCATCAAGCGCCAGGCAACAAGGTTATTATAACAAAGTAACCTTTTAGCTTCTCTTTCTTCGGGAGAAAGAATACAATATTCCGACCCCCACAAGTACTGTACACCAGAGAACATAGTGTTAATATAGGCCACAGCCATTTCAATATCGGGTTCTGTTATGTCTTGAAATCGATCCGCGTATAAGAAATCCTGCAGCCTAAGTAACACCCTATTCCCCTTTGAGAATACGTATTTCTTCTTGAAGAGCCGTAATTGTCTCTATGGCTTCTGATTCAAGACGCTTTCTCTCTTCTTCTGAGTCCTGAAGCGCTTTTCTAAGGGAAGCAGTTTCCTGGTACGCAGACACGGGCGCCGTATCCGTAATGAGAATATGTCCATTGGATATAAGTTCTTTTATGACCTTATTATCCTTTAACTTATCCCACTGTTCATCAGTAAGACCGAGGACTTCAGATCTTCCTCTTCTTTCTTTTTCTTCAGAAGAATATTTCATCTTCGGGAGTATTACTCCGTCAATGTGATATTCTTGCTGATGTGTCCCTGTTATATATTTCATTGAAATACCTCAATATATCCCCCTATTTCTAGGGGGACAAACCTATTATTTTCCGAATCCCTGCACCACTCTAACGGCAGCAGGAACAGGAGCCAGGATACCAGCAAGACGAGCCAAGGTCTTATACTGCGTGTTGTATTGCCCCGGGATAGCCGGGAATACAAATTTTTGCAGAGGAGCGCCAAAAATGACGGTAGGCTGCTTTTCATCAGTAGGACCAGCTCCTACGCTGGGAGCAGAAATGACCATGTAGTCAGTGGCATTGGGGTTGAAGATACTGTTCGCCTTCAGCATGGGTTCTGCTACAAATTCAACCGTGGGTACTCCACCACCTTTGGTAGTAGCCCCATAGTTTTCCATGAAGATTTTCATGGCAGCGGTCGGATCGTAGTTATTGCTGTATGGCATGGACCGAAGGATGTTCAATGCCTCGGGTGCCATAGCAATGACGAGATGATCAAACTTATTGTCGGAAATAGTCAACATGTTATTGACTATTTCGGCCAAAAGCTTATAAGCATCATACCCCTTGGTTACAGAGGCACCTGCCCAAATGTCAGCTAAGGAGTTCCCACTCCAAATCTCTACAGGATTTACTTGCATGAACCCGTCTGTGTCCGTTTCCTCGTTCCCATAGAACGCTATATATGCTTTCAGCATATTGATAGCGTAATTGAGGTATGACTGTTTTCGGGTCATGGGGCTTTGACCAAAGGGACCAGGAGTACCGCGGTGTTGCTCTTCAAGAGTCAAGCTGTACGTCCCCGAAATATTGATAACGGGAGCTGACATCATGCCATCTTTGACATTTACGTCACTAGTGACATTACTCTGAAGAGACCCGGTCTGACCGGCCATGGCCCATCCGCTGTATTGTTCCATGAACAGAGTGAATATTTCTGCCCAAGGATTTCCGCCGGATTCATACGAAACCAGTTTGTCCACATTACTGTAGGACAGGGGTTCCTTGAATACCCGGGCCATGAAACTGATATTCCATGGGCTAAACAACTGACCGGCTATGGGGTCTAAGGTGTCTCCCGCTAGGGGGGAAAAATCCATTATCCACTTATTGGTACGCGGATTATACCGTGGCCTTATTTGGACTCGAGATGGATCCACCTGCAACAATGCCTCAGTAGCGGCATCTATGTTTTTCCCTTCGATCCAGGCAGCATCTCCCACAAATACAGCATCTTGTGCCGAAGCAGGGACAGCGAACCTGTCATCCGATGCAAGACCGATGTTGAGCTCGCAACCGGACAAGGCTTTCCTTAATCCAGGGTCACGAGTCATTACTTTCTCTATGACCCTACTTAGCCGATCGCAATTCTTCGCAGCTACAATATTCATTTAGCTTTCTCCTTATGCGACCGCGTAATATACATCTATGGAAGAAGGATTGAGGCCTTCTTTCATAGCCATAGCGCGCACCCGTACGGTGTCTGTAATAGTTAAACCTTCTGCCGGGAATATCGGAGAAGTATCCAAAGGAACAGATCCGTCTACAGTGTACCTGATGACGGCTCCCGGAGTAGTAGTGGCTATAGTCACTATAGTACCGGAAGATACATCGTAGGGGTCTGCGGACGTACCAGTGCCCGTAGGAGCTGTGGGATCGCTGACTGCTGTCGGAGTAGCTACAGAAGCTTCCGGAGTAGATGCCTGAGTGGCTATGGGGTAATCTAGCCAAATGGCTACGCCATTCGGTTGCTTCACCTCAAGTACATGAGCGTTCAGTTTCGTGAACCCGGTTTTCGATGCCACATCATGGGCATCAAATACGATTTCACCCGTAGCATCCTTTGCCCAAATAGTGGAACCAAGAACTGGTACCTTGGATTCCGCGAGGAGATACTTCCTTAATTCAATGGCGCCATAAACCACGAAACTGGCTGGGCGTCCCTCGTAATAGAGTTCATTCATCGCGGGATCAGCAGCAAGGATCATGGGATCAGCTACCAATATTCCACGAGGTGTGTATCCTCCGGGTATACCCGCTTCGAGTACACGGATATTTCCCGCTGGATTAACGGACACAAGTCTACCGAAGTAGTTGTCCGCACCAGCAATACCCCCGAGCATAAACGGTAATTTGCTTATGAACAGTGGTACTGCATTGACCTTATCTCCGCCTTTAAAATTAACGGGGTTAAAAGGTCCCATATTTGCAAAAGAAGACATGCTTACCTCCCTATGAGATTTTTCATCACGTCATCGCTAGTGATTTTGCCTTCTTTAGGCTTACTATCACCGGCAACAGCCGCGGTTAAACGCCCAATAGCGTCTGGGTTTTCCTGGATGGAAGGAGGTTGTTCTTTTTCAAAGAGAGGTTTGATAGTAGCCATCAAATCTTCTTTGAAAGAATTAAGACGAGCGTCAAGAGCATCTCCTGCCGTCTTCTCGTCTTCTTCCTTCTTTTTCTTTTCGTCTTCTTCCTTCTTTTTCTTTTCCTCTTCAGCGTCCCCTTCTATGTCTGAAGGAGTCGTTTCCTTCCCGTTGGAAGATTCTGAAGGAACTGTATTTGGTTCTGTGTCACCGACAACGACGTTAGAGTAGAAATCGACAACGATCTCTACGGCTTTCTTTTTTACGTCCGGCTTCTCATCCCCACATACTTCAAGCTCAGAGAGATAATCGTTGAAAGTTTCATTCTTCGAATCTCCTACGATCTCTCGTACCGCGGCTATCTGCGCTTTGGGATCTGCTCCCAGCGCGATAGACGAAAGAAGAATAGGAACACGAGCGTCTCCCATTACCTTCTTTTTCTTGCTCTTGAAGATATTTTCAAACACCTTCGCCCTCCTATCTATAAATCTCTCTAGAGGGGTAGTATCTTCAATACTATCCATAACCATTAGTTGAGGCCCTCCCCTAGCTTGAGCACAGATCAATAAATGATTTACATCATTAAAATCATCAAGAATAGCGTCATATGCCTGCCCTTTATGTTCACCTTTTTCCCAATGGGCCGTTGGAACATATCCCACAGACAATTGTCCGTATTTTTCATATGCTTCAACACCATCCCCTGTTATAATGGTGCCTGTAGTATATAAATATAACTCCCCGTCATTTTCATCTATTTCATATTCTACAGTGTCTCCTACAAGACCGGCTGTAAGTTCCTTTGCGTTATAGATATCTACTTTTCTATGTCTCCCGGTGATGATAGGCACCCTAGCAAACATGTCCTTATTCTTCTTTAAGACTTCTGCAGGCCTGTAAATATTAAAATACTGTTGATCTCCTATCTGCTTGGGATCTAGTCCAAAAACACTTGCCTCAGACCTATGATATCGATATATTCCGCTTCCTGCGATTCTCATAGTCTTATGTAAAAACCCACCTACATTTATACCTTTGGGTTGATTGTCTGTTTTAACAGCAAAATCACCTATTAGCTTCATAGTATTATTATACTCCTTTACAAGGATATTATCTACTTTATATTTATGAAGGCTTTGTGAACTTACCTGTATTGCCTGCTGATCCTGGAGATGCCATAGTATGTCCAGGGCCGCCTGCATCTTTCTTTGCTTCCAGGCCCTTTTCTTCCATTTTATGCATTCTTTCTACTTCTTTCCTAACTGCCTCTATAATATCTTCCGTTACTTCCACTGTCTTAAAGAATTGAGAAGCAAGCTTAATAGCCTCATCTGCAGGTACATTAGCTTGTACTAATGAAGCAACAGTAGCAGCAAACCTGGCTCCTACTTCTGCTAAGTCCTTTTCAGTACTTACAATTGGCTTATCAAAAGACATGCGTACTTTTCGTCTATTCTTCCATTCTTCAGAGTCAGTTCCCCATGTGTGTGCAATAAGAGCGTCTGTTATACATGTAAGCTGAGTCTCAGTACCTATTTGTAATAGACGCATCATTTCACTATCTTTCAACAGGGCTTCTGTAGTATTATCACTAAAGCCCTTATTGGGCGTATGAAATAATACAGGCTCTGCAATACCGCACTGCGCCGCTAAATCAGATTTTACTGATCCTAGAAAATGATCAAAGCCACTAAAATTTCGATCTACTACTTTTAATTCTCCTACAATATTTACTGCTTTTGGATTAAGTACGCTCCATTCTTTCATTTTTTCTTCATTAACGGCCATCAGCTTTTTCACTGTTTCTGGGCCCATTTGTGCTGCAATCGCATCTAATGGCATCTGATATAACAAAAGAGACATCTGTTGAGCCATAATTGGGACAGCCATAGAGACCATTGTATAAGCATATAAGGCACGAGCATATCCAGAATAATCGGACGGAGACCAACCAAGATTATATAGAACTGCCCAATAAGGCATTGTCTTCGGCCTTAACAAGGAACAGCGCCTTGTACTTATTTCATACCCACCTAACGGAAAATAAATCGTTTCAGGACGAAGATAATCTTCTGCCGTCACGTCATAAGAGGGTACGTATACTATGTTCCATCTATCCGCGGACACCCACCTATCTATACATCCTTTTTCTAATACTAATTCATCTAATGACTTAAGTCTATCACCCTTCTTTTCTTTTTTAAACACGGGATGTTGTACAGAGCCTCCGAATATAAGTCCGTCACGTAACGTTTCTATAAGAGATGTATTACACCCAGTAATATTGGCAGCTTCTTCAAGCATTTTTATCTTATCGTTACCCCAGAGCTTTTCTTCATATGCTTTGAATGTAATTCCAGTAGATACCATCCCCTTAGCTTTTTTATCTATTATGATAGCCGCTATGCCTCCGTTTGAATACAAGGCACTTTGTTCCATAGGACCAAGCATAACTGGTACTGAGGCTTTTGAAAATGCCTGAGGATCTGTTAAGGTGCCTACACCAGTAGCTTCATTATAAAATTCATCTCCGACTACTTGCGTGACTTGTTTCTTCATTTCATCATATGATTGAAAAGAAACACCATTTTTGATATATCTCCCTTTCATATGATTGAACATCACGTCTTTCATTTCGTCTATATCTTCTATAGAATGAGATATTGGAGCTGAGTCTCCCGCTATCTCGCCCTTTGCACTTCGACTGAGAATAGAAAATACATCCTTTATATAAGGATCTTTTCCCCCTGCCTTTTCAAGAATTTTATCAATATTCATTCTTCAACTCTTTCCAGGCTATGTATCCTATTGATACTATTAACCCACCCGTCAAGCCTACGCAACAGTATTTCCAGACTTTTAAGGTTTGCTCGGATTCTTTCAATTTCAGTTCGAACCCCTGCAGTTGAAGATTTTTGTTCATCAATAGCTGATTGGATTTCTTCTGATAGTCCTCCCAAAGTAGCTGAAAGCTGTTCCACCTCAGATCTTGCCGATTCATAAAGAGCTCTATATTCGTTAAGCTCTCTAGAGAGTCCTCTATTTCGGATTGCCCCGTATACTCCTGCGCCAATAGCGACAACGAGCAAAACAGAAAGAATAATACAAACAATACGCATTTCATTTGGATCCTTTCCTCAAAGAGGCTACTACATCATATATCCAGGTGCTTGCAGCTCCGTGGATAATTCCATTTACCAACCACCCTGTTTCCCATTGAGTAAATAGGCTCACTATAATAATCCCGATAACAACAGGGATAAGGGGATATATTCTCTTTAGTTTACTATTCTTATCGTAATAAGTAAACAGGTAAGTGCCTGTAATTGCCACGAGAATATATGCGGGATTGAGGTTCAATAGTTGGGCTATCTCAGATATTTCAGTCATCAGGAACCTCGAATACAAAGTAGATCACCCAACCATATCCCGCTGGATGATTAAATACGGCTGTTACTCTTCCTTCATAGGAACGAGGCCAGAATATATTTTTCTTTAGTCCTACTACATCATACCCTGTATGCACTTTTTTATGATCCTTGAAATATTTAGGCTCTCCGTAGTATGTAGTAATAGTAAAATGCCCATCATACAGAGAATTGTCATAGAGAAAATAGTTAAGTTGAGCTATTTCATCTTGTGTATTGTTTATATCCTTAAGGTGATATAGTTCAGCTTTCTCTCCTCCCACAAGGTCTATATGACAATGTGATCCTGTTGACTTCCCCGTAGACCCCTCTATTCCTATTTTCTCTTTGAATTTTATCTTATCTCCAATGTTCCACCGAGGTCTTTCCTTAAGATGTGCAAAACGGACTGTATATTTTTTCATTCTTCGCATATCTCCTTTTTATACTTGGCTACAAGCCCCTCATAATATATACGAGAAGCGCCATTTCCCCCAAGTTTCATATATTCATCACCAGCATTAATCCTTTCTTCAATTGAGCACTGGTCATCATGAAGTATGAGTCGCTTGGTGTCTAATTTAACGCCTTTTACTTCATGAAGTATACGGCTATTAGACTTCAGGACAGGGACTACTATGGCTATTATTGTAGAGATAGCCGTTGCTAACGGTACTATTGTCTCTATCATATATCTATTATACCCTATATAGTTATTATTATTCCATGTTATTTTTTTAAAATAGATAATATCCTATCGAATCCCTGTATAGTATGTATTATGTGCCACGTGGCATATTCGGCACTATCACCCCAATGATCAAAAGCATCAGGTCCTTTGCCCTTTTTCGGTTTTCCTTCATCATCAAAACCCCGCAGATCATAGCATTCAAGAGACCTTGTGCAATTGGAAAAAATCTTCAATCTATCTGTTCTCCAAAGCTTATTGATAGCAAGGATACGTTCTGATATAGACGGATTTATATTATACCATGTGACCTCAACAGCATATTTCTCAAATTCTTCTCTCCACCCATGCATTATCTCTTTGCCTGAAGCATCAGGAATTAAAGTTATAGGGTTATTTGGATACAGGTGCCTTAGTTTCCTTGGAGCATCACCAACAACGTTCCAATGTTGCTCGTCTATTTGATATATAGTGGCTTCTTCTCCAATACCCCTTATAACAAACAGGCTACAAGCATTGTAACCTGGATTAAAGTCCTGTCCTGCTATTATTTTATCATCCTCAGTTATTTGAAACGGTTGGTATTTGTGCTTTTTATCATTAAATTCAGCGTAAACGCGCCCTGTAGTTAAGTTTATAAACTTCCCATGCATATACGCCTCTATCTCTTCTGGCGTATATAATGCCTTCATTATTTCTATTTGCTTTGGGTCTAATGTAGTATTATTCTCTGTATGCCCTTCCACAAGGAGATATGGCACATGTTTTTCTTGTAATTCACTCTTAATAAACCGATATACACCGTGTTTACCTTGTGCTGTCGTCGTCGAAACAATGAAAGGTGATCTAGCCACCGGCTGTTTTGCGGTCTTGGGACATGAAATACGACACCTTTCAATAATGGCCTTGGTTGACTGTGAATAACGCATTGGATCAGATAGCTCATCTCCTTCATCCATAAGACAACCAGCCAAGTTAAAACCGAATATAGAGTCTGGTCTATCTAATGAAAAGTATACAAACGTAATAGTCCCTATAACAAGGGTAGCTTCTTGACCATTGTGTTTATATGTTATATTACTTTTCTCTAAGGCGGATATAAAATCCTTGATAACGGTCTCTTTAAGGTGCTTTATCGCAGCACCTCCGATACCAAAAGTAAGATCACATCCCTGATACCAGCTCAATATTGAAAACAATAGGAAGACGTCTGTGGATGATTTCCCGCATCCATATCCTCCTATCATAAAGAAAAATGTAATATCGGGATATTTATGTATTCCTTTTATGAGAGCTGACTGATGTACAAAGAGATCATAATTCACGAAGGAACCCTACTCCATACTCAATCTTTGTTAGTTCAAACATGCCTGACACAATCGCCTTATCTCCATCTACAATAGCTTTCCGTGGTGCAAACACGCGTAGACAAGGTTTTCTTGTTATGTATTCTTCAAATAATTCCCACTGCAGGACAACAGTATCTCCTACAGCGGGTAATTTATCTACCGGGGTGTAGAGTTCTCGGAGATCAGGTACAATAGCAGTGTACAGCTCATCAGCAATAGCAAGTAGGTCAAGGTCACGAGGTGCCTCCCTATCGAACAATGGTAGTAACGGCGTCTTCATCTTCTTCCCTATTTTTCATAACAAGATTTATAGTACCTACATCACCAAGGTTCTTAGCTGCATACCGCGGGAATAATTTCTCTAACATCCAGACTGTTGCTTCATGCCGCCCCACTGCTACTTGTTTAAGGCATACAGACTTCATATTGTCTAATAGGGTGTACTCAAGTTGTTTGTGCATGTGTGCCCAATAGAGTTGAGACTCTTCATCTTCTTTGTCTAATAGGATTTCATTAGGAGTACATCCTGCAAATATGTAGGCATCTTCGAGAGTCATCCCCACAATCAATGCATTATATATATTATCTTTCTTGTCTTGTGGTAACATATTTATCCCTCTCTATACCCCATTATACTTTATATTCTTTGATATATCTACTTTATAAAAATAACAGCGTAGTATGAGCCTTCTATATTACAAGCTCCCCGAGGAGCGGTTCTTGCGGGGTATTGGAAGAAGAAGTGATTTTGTAGACTTTGTGCTTGAGAGTTTTTCAAAAATAAAAATTAAAGTGAAGACTTTATAAGGATAAATTCAACGAGCTTATTGGTGCTTGGGACTTCTGTTTGGGTTGGCATAAAACTTGCTTGGAAGTTTCAAGCGGAAAGCGGCAGAAAAATAAGAAAAATGAAAAATGAATAAAAGGAAATGGATAGTGGGTTAGGGGGATATGATTTTAGAAAAATAAAAGCAATGATACATGGTTCTGGGTGCGTGGATGCTAGTGTAAAGGCGATTATATATACTGTATACACAGTATAAAAGGGCCTAAGGAGGTTTATATGGATTCTATAGAGAATGGTAATTACATTCATATCAATGATCTTATCATTGTTATGAATAGTCTTGTTGGTGAAGATGCAAGACATGTCATTCGTAAAGAAATCATTGCTATTCTTAATAGCATTGAGTTTCATCGTTCTTATCGTAATGCTAATCAAGGGAGATGTTCAAAGAATTATACTTATGACTTCTAATCGGATCATATAGATGTATACTATATGCTTATATTATACGGAGGTTCTTATGCCTAATAAGAGTACGGTTCGTGAAGCCAAAGCTTTAACGAAACAAATGAAGAAAGATCTGATGAAGATCGTTTCTTCCAACGGC